>ERZ838399.1914-NODE-1914-length-17189-cov-12.751663_pt1 | contig 17189 bp, 17 predicted proteins | sample MGYA00519683_ERZ838399 | MGnify/ENA primary metagenome ERZ838399 (study PRJEB31850, sample SAMEA3708833) | human gut metagenome | biome: human gut; feature: human-associated habitat; material: faeces | place: China | collected 2014 ...
TAAAGCTCTGTTCTTTTGCTACTGTCAGAAAATAGCGTAATAGTCTTAATTCCATATCTTTATATTCCTACAAATTTTTTATTCTAACCATTCTATCATGTTGCATCCCAGACATCATCTATATCTTTAATGTGACATTTTACAGTCTTATGTGATAAGTTATTTCAGATAAATTTTCTCTATTCGTCGTTGCTCCAACTCGGCCCTAAGAATAATCCCAAGTGTCAGACAATAGTCCGGATCCCTCAGATCACTGCCAAGCATGGCAGTAATATGAGATAACCGATCTAGCAGAGTAGAACGATGCAGATAAAGCGCCGCAGCAGTTTTTGTAACAGAAAGATTATTGTCCAAATACACCCTCAGAGTATGTAAATAAGAAACCTGTGAACTGTCATCATGTTTCTTCAGGCGTTTCAGGCCTTCCGTATAATAAACCCAGCTTGGCCGTCCCGCCAGAGCACTGTTGAGAAGCTGCGGAAGCAAATAGTCCTGAAAATAGAATATGATAGAATTATCTTCCTGAGAAAGTCCGTTCTGCAACGCCGCAGAAGCCTGAAACCAGGCATGATTTCCATCGTAGAGATTGGTAAATGAGGAGGAAACACCACAAATGGCTCCAAGTTTTTCCAAAACGGAAGTCAGCGAATCCATTGATTCCTTTTGAACCTGATCAGCAGGCAGAAATTCTACAACAGCATCCTCAAATTCAAATGCAAATGATCCTGGATGTCGCTCCTCCAAAGCAGCAGAAAGATAGGTTCCTGAAAGATGACTACCGCTGGATTCTGGAATCAGCTTCATACAGATCCAATCATGCTTTCCATTTTCCATACTCAAAGCACGACGATATTCAAAATCAATACGCTGCCCGGAAATGACGCTGCGCAAGGCTCGTCGTACAGCGGTACGGGTACTGGACAAAATCGGGTTCTGCTGAATAGCCTGTCGCAGAAGTTTGGAAAAGAAAACTGCCAATGCCCTGTCAGAGGACCTGAATGGACGAGATCCTTCAAAAACAGTCAGACATCCTAAGTATTCTTCCTGATCGAAAATATTTACAGAGAGAGAACGCTTTCCCTGTAATTCCAGCAACAGAGGTTCGCGAACATAGTTGGACATATCATGCAGAGACAGAAATGTTGCCATTTTCTCAACATCGAAAGATTGCGTATCCAATTGCAATCCCAATTGTTTTTTCAGGTACTCTTCCTCCGTCACTCCCAGATAGCGAAAATCCGAGCCTATAAGCAGCATTGGATTTTCAAAGATGCCTCTGCTGGCATCCAGCATTTGAGACAAAGCTGCACCATGGCGCAGGATGAACCAGAGCCTTTCCTCCCAGGTATCATATTGATTGAATACCTCCTGCACCAAATTGAATATTCGAAAAATGTCCTGGCTGCCATGTATAAGAATAACGCTGCACCGCTCATAGTAGGCATTAAGATTCCAGTGTTCTCCCAAACATACCAGACAGACATTTTCTCCCAACTCTGGTGTCTGTGGTAAATGATCTGAAGAACAGACATAGACACTATTTTCCTCAAAGGACTGAGATCGATCCAGATAAAATTCCGGTCGGTTCAAGATCAGTGTACTGTTCTTCCTGCCATGAAACAAAACTCCTGTCAGTTCTTCTTTCAGCCTCCAATAAAGAATATCCGCGCATAACTTCATAACCAGCCTCCCAAATTATTCTAAAAATATTATAATTTTTCAAAAAAAAACTGTCAAGATATCACCCATACGTTTTGTATGGGTGGCATCTGTTTTATATGCATTATTCACAAATAATGGCCATATAAATTGTATGGTTTTTTAGAATACAAATTGTATGTAAAGAAGAAGATAAAAACCATCTTTTTGTAGAATGTTCGATGCAGTATTTTTTGACTATAATAAATCAAAACAAAAGTAGACAGGAGGTATACCATGCTAAAAGAAAAACTGGAGACAAAAAAATGCTTTTCAACTGCCTGGGGCAGACTAATTACGGAGGAAGAAGCCTATCGACAGCTGAATCGCCAAATTGCCGCTATGACTGCCAATCTTTTTCAGGTCATGCGCATTTTTGAACCTAACTGGGAAAAGCGCACCGCAGCCATCTGCAATATTGCCAATATGATGAATATGGCAGTTGCAGGAAGCCCCGATGAACAGAAAAATTATGTTAATGCTGCTCTCTATGAAGCATTTAACATCCCGGAGCTTTGTGAAAAATCCAGCTGGCTTGGTGGCATTACCGGTGACTCCGGCGATGAATGGGAAAATATGGCCGGTCGAGTAATACAGTTTACCCGAAATCGAGTGGAAAAAGAGCTGGATACCTGTCCCTGGGATATTGTGGGCAGCGAACTGTGCAATATGACCACCAGTATGTTCACTGCAAACTTCGATCTGGCTTCTTCCAACGGAACAGAAAACGAAGTGGCACTGAATATGTGCCAGGCACGAGGCTGTGGTAACAAGCACTGTCGTGTCGTGGCAGAACGACGGGATGTCTATGGACTGCCGAAGCAGGATTGTCTGGAACATATGCAGCAACCTGTAGATCCTATTCATGATACGCCTCGAGAACGCATGGTCAAAGATGGTCAGTGTCTGCGTAATGGTCAATACACACAGAACTTCGGCGAGGAAACATCGCTGGAAAAAGCATATCACTGGGTTGCGCAAATGGGCTGGGTATGGTCTATCCAGTTCCCAATGATGGCTATTAAAGAGATGGCGCCTGATGAAGATGAATTCATGCGAGTATTCCGCATTATCTTTGCTACTGCCGGTAAAAATCAGTTTATCGATCCCTTTGCAAAAGAAGGTCTGCGGAGTTTTCTGGGCATTCCTCATGATATGGACGAGAACGACGGCCGTATTCTCGGTGGATATATCCGCTATATGCTGGACGTACAACAGGTCCCCTATGAGATGGTTCGCTGGACCAAGGATGAAACCTGGATCAAGGTCAAATCAGAGGACTTTACTGCCCGTTATGAGATGGCACCTCTGGATGAACTGGTAGATGCCTACGAGGCACAGTGGAATGGTGCAGCTAAAACGCTGGTCAGCACGGAATGGTCCTGTGTAATCGAAAATCGTGACGAAGAAGAAATGTACATCAAGGTCATCCGCAAGGAAGACTCGCGAATGCTGTAAAGGAGGAGGACAAAATATGCTGTTTAGAGAAGATAACGTCGCACGCGCAGACGCTGATGCTATACGTAAGGGTGTGGGATTTTACCGCTGGACACACGATATCGTAGAGATTACCGGCAAAGACGCACTGGAGGTTCTTCAAAAGATTTATATCAGCAACATTTCCAAAGTTGCTGTCGGACGTTCAAAATACACTGCATCGCTGGATGAAAACGGTGAAATCATTGACGATGTGATCGTCATGCACATGGCAGATGGTCTGTACTGGGTCTCCGACCTCTATGGACCACGTTTGCTACCGTGGATTGAGAAGCACAAAGGTACAGCTGATATTCAGACAAAAATCATCACCTATGACTGGGATATGTATGCCATACAGGGACCTGATAGTATCAATGCGATGAATGCCATGTTAGATAAACCGATTGACGAACTCAAACGGTTTGGCATCTGCGAGCGTAAGATTGGCGATATTCCTGTCTATATTCACCGTTCCGGCTTCACCGGTGAAAATGGCTATGAAATCTATTCTGCATTTGATAAGAGTGCAGAAATTCACAATTTAGCACTGAAAGCTGTCGAAGCTGTCGGAGGACGTGAACTTCAAACTCTTGAAGTCTATGTCCGATCTATCCCAATGGAAAAAGGCTTCGCGCTCAAACAGGACTTTAAGCACCTGAGTCCATATGAATGTGGACTCGGATGGGCCGTTGCCGCTGATAAAGATTTCATTGGTAAAGAGGCAGCACTGGCGCGTAAAGAACATCCGAAATATCGTATGGTCGGTCTTGAATTTTCACGTGAATCAACAGAAGATATCTCCATCTGGGAGCGTGTATACTGGTACGGTGTGGAAGTCGGCCGCTGTGCACAGACAATCTACGGCTATACAGTCGACAAAAACATTGGTTTTGCCACCGTCCGCGCTGACATACCCGATGGTGCGGAGCTGACCGTTGGCTGCAATGATTCTCCGGCCATCGTGGTAAACAAAGTTTTCTGCTGAGAAAGGAGGACATTATGGGAAGATTAAATGGAAAAGTCTGTATCGTGACAGGTGCATCTGCAGGTATCGGCCGTGCCACAGCAGAACTGTTCTGCCGTGAAGGTGCCAAGGTCGTGGCGGTTGCTCGCCGCGAAGAGCGTCTGAGAGACCTGACCGAGGAATGCAGCGAACTACCTGGCGAGATAATCTGGCATGCAGGTGATGTCGGTGATCCGGCAACTGCTGTAAACATGGTAAAAAAAGCAGTGGAGACATTCGGAAAACTGGATATCGCCGTAAACGATGCCGGTATCATGGATGACAACACCGCTATTGCGGACATGTCTGACACAATGCTTATGGAAACATTCCGCGTCAACACATTTGGTCTCATGTATGGAATGCGTGAAGAATGCAGACAGTATCTTGCACAGGGCAACGGTGGCGTAATTGTCAACATCTGCTCCGTCGGCGCAACACACCAGACTTCCGGTGCTGCCTACTGTGCAAGCAAGGGTGCTGTGCTGGCAGCAACAAAAAACACAGCATTCATGTACATGGAAGAAGGCATCCGCTGTAATGCACTTTCACCCGGTGGTGTCGTAACTGACATTCCTCTGGTCATGCCTCCTTCCGACGAGTTCGGCTTTGGCCGAACCAGCATGCTGCTGAACTTCTCCGGTGAGCTTGCTATGCCGGAGGACTTGGCTGACGCAATCCTGTTTCTCGCAAGCGACCAGTCCCGCTATGTTAACGGTGAAGAACTTAAATGTGACGGCGGCTGGACATGTTTCTAAAAAAATAAGGATATATATAAATGAAGAAAACCATTACAGCCGTAACAGGCGGTCATGGTGGTATGGGAAAGGCAATCTGCAAAGAACTCGGAAAAACATCTGTGATCGTGTTGGCAGGCCGCAATCTTACAAAAATGGTGTGTTGATCAATTTCTCCTCCGTTGCAGCCTACACTATGCCACAAACAAGCGAATGGACACAGGCATTTGAGGCATGGAACAAACCAGACTTTTACGATCAGCTGCTGGCACTGGCAGGGGAAGCAGAGGACGAAGAAAGTGAGTTTTTCCGCGCTGGTCTGGCCTATGCCATGTCTAAAAAGTTTGTGATCTACTTCACACAGAAAAATGTTTCCAGATTTGAGTTCAAAAAAAGAAACAGTCTCCAAATTGGAGACTGCTTCTTTTTGAAGATTATTCGATTGCCTGAAGCTCTTTTTCCAGTTCTTCCAGATGTGGTTTCAAAAATGCCGACTGCGGGAAAGATGCCAGTTTCCGTAAGGTCAGACCACCAACCAGTTTCATCTGTGGATTTTTTGAAGCGTCAGGGCTGTACTTATCCAGAACTGCTGCCGCTTCCGGATTTTTCAGGATATCCTTTACTTTGCTGTCAAGTGAAAATGCCATAACACTTACCTCCTGCCGTATATTTTATGGTAATATTATACAAAATATCGGGCAGGAAACATAGCCTACAAAGTGCATGTTTTACAATCATCTTAATCCTTCACTCTAACGGTTATCCAGTTTTCCATATTTTTTCCAATCCAGTTTCCATTACATTTCACGCCTCCTCCGATTTCACATAACCAGACTGTTTTTCTTACTCTGTTTGTGATAAAATCACAGTAACTTCAGAAACTTTCCCATTGTTTTCTTTTTACCGGAGGATTTTTCAATGCAGGAAATACATCATTTTTTTCACTCATTATTCAGTCTCACCCTTGATTTTCGTGTCCGGCTGTTTAATATCCTGGCTTTAGGAGGCACTGTGATCAGCCTGATCATGGCCCTTCTCAGTCTAGGAACCGGTTCCTGGGGAAATGTCCTGATCAACCTTGTGCTGGTCGCAGTCTCAGGAGGACTTTTTCTTTATTCCTATTACAGTGGGAAATATCAGCGATGTTATCTGATCACCATTGTCATAATTTTTCTGATTGTTTTTCCGGTGATGTTTTTTACCAGCGGCGGATATCATGGCGGTATGCCGGCCTTCTTCGTGTTTGCAATTATTTTTACCGTGCTGATGTTGGAAAAAAGACGGGCTCTGATCGTTTCTCTGCTGGAGATTGTCCTATATATAGGACTGTGTCTGGTCGCATACCATTTTCCGCACTTTGTAACTCCTTTTGCCACGGAAGCAGACCGGCTGGCAGATATTCTTCTGGCATTTGTCTCTGTAAGTACTGTCTGCGGCATTGTTCTCTATTTTCATCTGAAGGAATACAACCAGCAGCAGCTCCTTCTGGAGGAACAGAACCGGCGGCTACGCTCCCTTGACAATGCCAAGTCTACCTTTCTGACCACCGTTGCCCACGAGATTAAAAATCCTCTGAGTTCCATCTCTCTCCACGCCCGCGACACATCCGAGCTCCTTGAGGAAGAACCTCTGGATTTCTCTCTTATGCAGGAAAATCTCCGTACCATTGAACAGTCGGTAATGCGGATCGACCGGATCGTGCTGGATTTGATGGATACCGTTTCCATTGAGCAGGGACGGCTGGCCCTTTCTCTTGTACCATCAGATCTGGGAGCACTTTTACATTCTGTAAAAAAAGATTTCAGCAGTCATCCAAGTTCCGGGAATAACCAGCTGGTCCTTACGATACAATCTGACCTCCCGGAAATCTCTGCAGACCCGGAACGGCTGATCCAGGTTATCACCAATCTGATCTCCAATGCAGATCGTCACACTCAAAACGGAACCATCACCATTTCCCTTACAGGCGAACCGGGCTGGCAGACCATCTGCGTTTCCGACACCGGAACCGGCATGTCAGAAGAAATGCGAAAAAACGCGCTCAAGGGTTATGTTTCTGCAGATAAAGATTACTGGCGGCACGGCATAGGCCTCTATGTCTGTCATCAGATCATCACTGCCCACGGCGGCAAAATATGGCTGAAAAGCCAAGAAGGTGAGGGAACTCAGGTGTTCTTCTCACTTCCGGAGGAGGAGTCATAAATATATGAATGAAAAGAAATCGCTTATCCTTATGGTTGAGGATGAAGAACAGGTGCTGAATACCAACTGCCGGATGCTGCGGCGCCGTGGCTACGAAGTCCGCACTGCGCAGACAGTCTCCGAAGTCTATCATCAACTTGAAGACCAGCTGCCGGATCTTCTCATCCTGGACATTATGCTTCCAGACGGAAACGGCCTGGATATCTGCCGCCACTTCCGCGAAAAAACCATGAACCCTGTTCTTTTTCTCACAGGAAAAAGCGATATCCGCGATAAGGTAGAAGGGCTTCAGCAAGGAGGCGACTATTATCTCACCAAACCTTATAATTTTGACGAATTTCTAGCCGTGATCCAGATGCTTCTGGAACGCCAGAAACGAATAGAAGAAAAAATAAAAGAAAAATTTCAGGCTTCCCGCCAGATTACAATCGGAAGCCTGCGGCTGGATCTTTCGGACGGCCATGCATATCTCAATAATGCCGACACAGGTCTTACCCGTACCGAATTCTCCCTGCTGCGTCTCCTTGCCGAAAACCAGGAGAAGGTTTTTTCTGCAAAGGAACTCTATGAAGCAGTATGGGGCAGCTGTGCGGGAACAGATACCAGCACGGTACGACGGCATATCTTTAACTTACGGGTCAAGATTGGCGCCGAGAATACCGATGAATATGACATTGTCTCGGTTTATGGTAAGGGATATCTTTTTACCTGCCGGTAAATGTCTCTTTTTCTTCACATTTCTGAATATCAGAATCTGTCTGTTACAATATACTTAACAGACAGGTTCTTTTTATCAGGAGGTGCCTATGCATAAAAAATTCTTAGTTCTTTTAACAGGCTCGATCGCTCTTTCCATATCTGCAGTCCCAGTCCTCGCTTCTGACCCTCCAACCGATGATGGTCAGTATATCTGGCAGGATGAAAACGGAGATTACTGGTACCGCAATGGTTCCGAGGATGAATATATCGGCGAAGGTAATTATGCCCCTGATCCTGATTCCGGTGAACTGATGGAAGGCAACGATGCCGGCTGGACCGAGCAGGACGGTTATTTTGAACCTCATTATTATTATGAGGATGGCAGTGTGTGGCTGGAGGATGCTACCGGAACCACTTATATTGGCTCCAGAGATAAGTATTATATTGATGACTACGGCAATCTTCAGGAATATTCCGAATCGTCTTCCGAAAATTCCTCCTCACAGAATTCTGATTCTTCATCCCCCAGCTCCTCTCCCGCTACAGACGCAAAAGAATCCTCTGAATCAGAAAAGCGTGGCGAGCTTCATATGCGGGTTGGGTTCACTGCCGATGATACGATCAGAGAATCCATGCCCGAAAAAGGAGGTTATTTCGAGCAGCGTTCCGTAAATGAGGGAAAAAGTACTGCCTTTGTTTTAAAAGTACCTAATTCTTCTCTGGAGGATTCTTCCCTAAAGGGTTTTCTGGCAGAATACTATCCGGTAAAGGGTGAGATCATCACCCAAAAGGACCTTACCTTTGAATCTTATCCTGCTACGAAATATCAATATTTAACTGCTGTCAACGAAGAAGAACAAAATGTAGATGCTCTTGTATGCCAGACTGACGATTATACATTTGGACTTTTTATCCTGACCCCGTCAGACACCTATGATAAAGCCGCTGAAAAAAAAGCTGCAGAGCTGATCAAATCCATAGATTTCGTTTACGCAGAGCGTGTGGATATGGCCATGACGGATTACTTTCAGGTTCTTACTCCGGAGCGTTGGAAATATCTCTGCCGTTATGAAACGACCAAAACCGAAAATGGTGGATATAAACTGACTTATTACAATGAGGATGTTCCTGTGCTGACCCTGGAAGCCAGATATTACGATGGTGAAGACCAGCCTCTGGACAGTGTATGGCAGGGCTATCTCGGCCGCATCGAAACCGTCGATGGCAAAAAATACGATCTTCTGTCCACCATCAGCCAGTACTCCGAGGATGCCTCTGATGAATGGAAGGAAATGTATGATACCTATCTGGATACCATAAACGGAATCCGCATGATGGACGGCTGTTCCCTGACCGAAGGAAGCCATGCCTGATTCCCCTTGTTCCCTCTGCTGTTATTTTGCAGACCGGAAAATCTATAGCTGTATCTCCGCAAAAGGCACATCATACTTACACAAAAGAAGCTGCAGAACTTGAGTCTTCATTGTTCTGCAGTTCCTTTATTGAAGTGATTCTCTACTTCATCTGAAGTAACGAGAATGTGACAAACAGTTATTCAATTGACCATATACTTCATCTGTAACCGGATCACATCACTCATTGGATATCTCTTCTCCTGGCACTTCAATTGCCAGATGAGAAAACCATTCATCTGGTGCAGCACCATGCCAGTGTTTAACACCTGTAGGAATATTGATGCAGTCACCTGGCTTCATTTCTACAGCTTCTTTACCTTCTTCCTGATAATATCCTCTTCCGGCAACACATATCAGAATCTGTCCACCCCCACTTTTCGCATGATGGATGTACCAGTTATTTCTGCATCCAGGTTCAAATGTCACATTGAAAATTCCAACCTGAGAAGTAGAGATCAGTGCAAGAAAACTTCTGCCAGAAAAATACTGTGCAAAGCCATCGTTTGGTGCACCAATTGGAAATACCATCTCTTTTGCATGCGCCCGCATTGCTTCCTCTGCAGTCATTTCTGCTACTTTTTTGTTGTTCCGCTTGCACTGAAAAATGCAACTAATTTTTTACTCATAATAAAAATCCCCTTTCCTTACTAATATTTCGCATAAAAACAGATGTATAAGATTTGAAGTTCTCTTCTTTTTAATAGTTTTGGATTCATTCCGGACTTAGCCATATTAGAGCAGTACAAATGTATTATTCCTTTTTATCTTACTGCTATCATTTTCTTTTTTTGTATTTTGTCTGAAGAAGCCATTTCTGATCTATCACTTTCATTTCTTCCCCAAAGCGAATATGAAGATTCACAGAGCACGCTTGTTGCTCTATTTTTTCTATGATTCCTTCGCCAAATTTTGGATGATCGACGCTTTCCCCTTTTTCATATTTTATAATCACATTCTGCGTTCTTCTGTATTCCTGCTCTCTTCTGTGCTGATCCCGTATGGTGACTGTTTTATCATGAATCGGATTCCTGAGAGTTTTTTCATAATTGTGATTCATCAGTGCCTCACCCGCTTTATAATAGGGCGTTGGTGCTGCACCTATCAATGAGCAGCAGTATTTCCATGCACTTCCGTGAATTCCAGGCTGCCACTGATACTGTTTCGGAATAGGCATATTGTATCGCATATAATGTGCGTATTCGTGTTTATAAAGATCCATTCTATCTTCTTTGCTGAGTGGATTATTTACGGCATATCCTATAAAAAACAAAGAAAAATGAAAATGTTCTTTCTGCCCGTGTCCATTTTGATTATAAGACCCCAATGAGTCCCTGTCAAAACCAAAAGTTATTGGCACTTTTGCTCCCTGAAGATGAAATTTCTTATCTAGTTCTCTGTACAACGCACGAATCTGCGCAATAAGAATTGGTGTTTCTTTCTCAAGTATTGCCCGAAGACTTTCATAAGTATTGTAATCTGTCTGCATTATTTCACATTCCTGCCCAATGTTTTTATTTCTTCCATACCCTTATCATCTTTGATATTAGAGTTCCGTATATTTTGCAGCGCTACCTTTATTTTACGAATGATTGGTTTTGCAACCTCCATTTTCCTGCTCCTCTTCTTTACGTGTTTACAAGTCTTTTACAAATTCCACTGCATTTTGAATATCTTTATCATCTGGATGACCCTTCGCAATACCTCCGACCAGTTTGAACAGACCAAATGTATCGTATCCTTTGCATCCAAATTTTCCCACTACGCTGGCATGTTTTTTATCCAAAACCTGCTCTATGGATTTATAATTCGCACTTCCACCATAAGTACAGATCAGGAATACCTTTTTGTCATCTGGTAAATTCTTTTCAGCAAATTTCAATATCGACTGATGAAACTTTGAAAAATAGATTCCTGATGCAAATCCGATCATATCATACCTGCTCAGATCTGCATCTGACTGTTTTACTGCATCAATCAAATCGACCTGACACTCTTCTGCTATGCTTTTTACTAATATTTCTGTATTTCCATGATGCACAGATGCATATACGATTGCTTTTCTCATATCGATACCCTTTCTATCAGCTCAACAATAAAATTATACCATCATATACTCATTATAAATTTCTCCTTGTGAATTGCTTTAAGTTATCGAGATAACGCCACTTTATCAGTCGGCCATGATCTCCTGAAAGCCACATAGGATATTAAAAAGTTTGCAAACCAACCGGCTGGTACAGCAATCCAGACAAATACAATGCCAAAACGCGGTGCAAAAATCAAAGCAACAGACAGACGAATCGCAAGGTTCACCATGTTTGCAACGAGGAACGGGCGCATGATTCCGAGACCCCTAAGGACTCCATCGGTTGCCATTTTGATTCCCATAAAGATAAAGAAGTAACCGAGCCATCTCATATAATCCTCGGATACCTGATAAGCCAGGGCGGTTCCGTCTTTACCAAGGAACAGCGAGGAAATTTGAGTATGCAGTGTTTCTATGACTATAAAAGCAAGAACTGCAAAACATATATCTAACACCAGCGCAGCGTGATACCCCTTTTTGATACGTTCAATTTTCTTTGCACCAAGGTTCTGGGAAACATATGGCGAAACTGCATTACCAATGGATACAAAAATCAATGAAAAAACATTCTCTACCCGCATCGTCGCCGCATACCCCGCGAGTGCCTGTGTGCCAAAAGGATTTACAACTGCCTGTACGATCATCATACCGATGGACACTGTAGACTGCTGAAGAATCGAAGGTACAGCAATTTGAAGCATGGCATGTAACTCCCGCCTGTCAAACCAGTCAAAATGACTTTTATATTGCCGCATCCGACTAAGGAAAATCAAAAGTGAAAACACTGCCGAAATCCCTTGTGCTATGAGAGTCGCAAGAGCTGCACCAAACACACCGAGACCAAGACCAGCAACCATCCAAAGATCCATAATAATATTTAAGATTGACGAGAATATCAGGAGTCCTAGTGGAATTTTTGATTCACCAATGGAAGTGAACATGGTAGAAAGAATATTATACATAAACAGAAACGGAAAGCCCACAAAATAGACCCGCAAATACAGCACTGCGTCATCCAGTATATCGACGGGTGTTTGTAAAACACTCATCATCGAGTGAGAAAAGCAAAAGCCAAAAACACCAAGGACTATGCTTAAAATTAAAAAACTAAGCAAAGACGTTGACACGATGGTTTTCATTTTTCCGTACTCCCTGGCACCGAAATAGCGGCTCACGAGCACACCGGCTCCGACACCGGCTCCCAGTGCCACACAAATAAAAACATTGGTCAACGCTGCACAGGCACCGACAGCTGCCAGTGCAGAGGAACCAACAAATTGACCGACAATGATGGAGTCAGCCATATTGTATATTTGCTGAAAAAAGCTGCCGAGAATCATTGGCATTGCAAAAACCGTCAGCGCTTTAAGAGGCGCATCTGTGATTAAATACTCATCTTTTGACATTATAATATTCCTCCGCTGTTTTCATATGCTCTCGCGATATTTCCATCATGGTCAATATAATCATATTCCCATTCGGTATCCTGTAAATTAATTTTTTAGTTCTTTACACATATTTTTCTCCATAAAGTCATATTGTCCTGGCAAAAAATTATTGCATTAAACAAGCTCCACTAACCACCTAGCCACACCATTATCATTATCTTAAATTACCATATGATAAAGTTTCTCTTTTGCAAAATACAAAATCTTTTATATCTTCTCTAAATCCAGAATTGAAACATAATGCAATATTTCAAATTTTTCCGCAGTGATTGCATATATTTCCAATGTTCCTGTCTCCAAATCAAGTACATTTTGCTTAAAGACACTTTTGCTAATTTTGCATAAAAAATAGAGATTTTGTCAAACAGGAAGTTGTTAAAATCCACCATAATGGGACAGAGTCTCTGTTGCAAATCCTGTACCAACTCTCATAGCCTCGTAAATATCCCCCTTTATCAAATGAGAACATACCAATCCTGCATGGTAGCTATCTCCACATCCTGTAGTATCAATCACTTCTTTAACTTCATTAGCTTTGACAAAATATTTTTCACCATTATAGTATGTAACACTTCCTTTATCAGCTAAAGACACATTAAATAGTCCTTTATACTTCTTCGAAAATGCTTCAAATATCGGGAGAATTGATTCCTCTCCACTAATCATGAAATAATCTATATATGGTGCATATTTTTCCATATCTTTAAAATTACGATATTCTGCAAAATCCACTGCCAATCTGAAGTTATTATTCTTTTTTAAATCTATAATTTGTCCAAAACAGCCTGCCCAAAAATGTACAAATACAACCTCCGAATTTTTGATAAAATCCAATTCATCTTGATTCAATATCATTTTATCAACAATATCGCCCGTCCATGAATCATCTTTGTAATATCTGTCACCGTCAGCTGTAAGATATGTACGATTATTTGCAGTTACTTTATCCTTTTCAACTCTTACATGACTTACATCAATTCTCTTATCAGAAATAGAATCCATAATAAATTTTGCGTAGAAATCCTGCCCAACCGCACCCAATATCGAAACATTGAACTCCTCAAATTTTGATGCATGAACTGCAAAATTGAGGGCTTCACCACCAGCACGCAGTTCATCCGTTCCATCAAAAACATCTACACAGAGGCACGGAAGTGCCACTAAATTCATCATTCTCTTTACCTCCAAAAATCGAAAGTTGTCAGCACCTGGTAAAAACATAGCAACCTATATCCAATCCTCGACGCTTAGCAATTTTATAATCTTTCTTAAACTAGTGTACTGACCTGTTGATATTTTGCCAAATAACTTGTATAAATTCCCATCTGCTTCGTTGTCATCAATCGCCGTAGCCCGCTACGGCTCATTCTTCCGTCTTGCAGACTGAAAATTTATCCTAAGTTATTTAACTAAAAGTCATCAGGTCAGTACACTAGGTTATATTTTTAATCTCATACTTTATCATTTATCAAAATCTGCAAAGAGTTCATCCACATCACGATAACCTTTAACATTAGGATTCTTTGCAAACTTTTTAATAATTTCACTTTTTTATTTCTTTGTATTCCTCACTAAATCCCTATTTGTGATATGGTTCACCGTAACGCCATTTCGGATTTTCATTTTTCAGTGGTATTAGGAAAATTTGTACATTGATAATTACAATACTCAAGCTGCAATTTGTACCTACTTTTTAACATCTATTATGTAGTCTATACTTTTATACAACACCACTGAGTTAAGTTGTCTTATACCACCCTTTTGTTATGCATGTTCACAAACAATGCTCCAACATTCAAAATCAAACGATACAAATATTTTAGGTTTTGCCATATCCAATTCTCCATTCTATCTCGGTCCCATAAACCTGTCCCCATTCAAATGTATCATATGCTCCGGCATTTCAGCAATCCAAACCTCCGTCTCCCAGGCAAGTTCCTCTGCAAACTTTTTGTATGTCTTAAAGTCCAGAAATGCTGTTACAAATATCTTTCCTGCCGTAACATCTTTTGTCATTTCTTCAATTTCCAATATGCGCTTCGGATCCATCGGACCGACCGATGTTACCGATTCTACAAAATAAATCCAGTCCTTATCTTCCCGGTACAGCACAACATCCGGCATCTTATCATGTAGTGTAATTTCAAATCCCAGCTCTTTCAATTTTTCTACATTCTTTACCAAATCTTTTTCTATTGTATCTCCAACGTATAAACATTCAGAATTGGGTGCAAATCTCGGTGCAAATTCTTCAATAATGGCTTTTTGCAGTTCATTATGCTTACCTGTAGAAAATTTAAAGCTTTCACCATTTATATTTACCGGCATCATTGTCATCTTCTTTTTAGAAGCATATAGATCAATTAACTTCTCATGGTAGCAAAGAAATCGCTTTATAGATTCCCTCCACTTTGGAGTTCCCATAGTTCTTAGTATTTGTACTGTTTCTTCCGTCAGTCTATACCTATAATTCGGACTGTTAGTTGCCTTTCCATTATCCTCTATTAAGGCTGCTGTTCGGAATCTGTGCAGAGCCTGCTTCCTAAACGTTTCTCTACTATTTTCCGCATAACTCATACCATAAAATGCATTAACAAACTGAATAATATCATGAATACGAATCCATTCATTTGTTGCTTCACTCCATGACATATCTGGTTTTACTCCCGCCATTGCCAGTATCACGTAACAACATATATCCGCTTGCTGTGCCTTAGGCATACCTATTGTTTGCAGAAATTCCCTTGTTTCTTCTATCTTCTTCTCCACAGTACCCCTCCAATATTAAATTGCAATTTGCCTCTGAATAGTCCCTACTTTTAAGCACTTTTCTTCCCATTTCCTGAATATCTTCTAAATCCGGCACAGGCATTGCATTGATCTCTGTTGAATTAACCTGCGTAGATCCGTTCAAAATACGATAATATTCATCGTAAAGCGTTGAATTAAACAATACATACAACCCATACACCAGGCATTCTGACATTTCCGTTAATACACCATCCACAAAATTAATTTTATTCTGCGTACTTATCTTTTTATATTGTGGAAATCTTTTTGCCAGGTACACTCCACACTGTAATCTTCGAGGTTCCTCCTTTGCCGTAAATCGTTTCACAAACAGATAATTCTTGTTATCCTGCATCAATCCCTTTTGTTCTGTCACCACATATTCATGTTCTTTCTGTATTGGGAACTCTACCTTTCCCTGTTTTATATGCTGCGAATAAAATAAAGGAATCGCTCCTTCTTCTTCCTCGTCCCGCAGAATTTCACGATTACGGAAATCCACCGTTAACCCTGTTTTCATTTTTACTCCAATTGCAGGCAGCGTTTTATCAAATTTATGAAGTTTTCTCAAAACCTCTACTTCGTTTTCATCTGTCACAAGATAAACATAATAATCCTCACCAGCTACAACCAAATCATACGGGACTGTCAATGAAGTAATTTCGCCAAAGTCACTATTTGATTGCGAAGATGTAATGGTAACGGTTTCTGGCGTTTTAACCGTTTTTCTCACCTTAATAATAATCGTTTCCTGCAATACACTCTCTTTGTCAAACACCTTACTACGGCTAACAAAAAGATGAATATGTTCCAGTTTACCTACTGTCAGGAAGTACTCTCTAAAGCGTTTAAAATATGCTCCGGATGTCCATGATCGAGGAATAATATATACCATTTCCCCATCCTCACATAAATTAAACAGTCCCATAGAAGCAAAAATAAAATACAAATTCGGTGCCCCGTAGCATACCTCCGGCATTGCTGTTGCTTCTGGAGCATCTTTAGGGATTTTCATATATGGCGGATTGCCAATTACAAAATCATATTTCCTAGGATTATCATTTCCACCTATCATATGATTAAAATCAAGATACTGACTAAGGATATAATTATCTTCGATTATATTAATGACTATCTTTTTTCCAGATTTTTCCTTGCAGTATTCCAAATTTCGCTTCAACAATTGCAATACGTTATTATCATTCTCATAACAGGTAAGCTCAATTTTCTGAATGGAATCTATCGTTTCCAATCTTTCAATGAAGGCACATGATAATATGCCCGAACCTGCTCCTGCATCGAGTACGCTTACCTTACTCTTCTTTTCATCAATATTATATAAACTAGCCATAAAACGGGCAGTCTCCATACTTGTAAAAAACTGTCCATATTTTTTACGCTCTTTTTTTGGCATACTTTCTATATATTCGTTTGTAAGTTCTATAATTTTTTCTAGCATATTCCACCTACCTACAAGCCTTTTATTTCTTGCTATTATACTATAACTCATCCCTGTTTTCAATGTCCTTTTGCAAACGTATGTTCTTTTTTATTTCGCATATTTTATAAAAAATTAAGTAACTATTCAGTACCCCGTTAAGTACATCTTGATTTTTCGGCAAAACAGAGAAA
>ERZ838399.1916-NODE-1916-length-17164-cov-4.925478_pt1 | contig 17164 bp, 12 predicted proteins | sample MGYA00519683_ERZ838399 | MGnify/ENA primary metagenome ERZ838399 (study PRJEB31850, sample SAMEA3708833) | human gut metagenome | biome: human gut; feature: human-associated habitat; material: faeces | place: China | collected 2014 ...
GCGGCCAGCAGGATGCAAGCGACAGCGAAGCAGACGCTGGGAGCCGCAACCCGGGCGCAAAGCGCCACTGGCGTGTCGGGCAAGTTTCCGCTGGACGCTGGAAGCTCTGTGGGGCGTAAAATGGCGGGCGCTGCTACAGAGGACAGCGGCAGCGGCCCTGCGCGGCAGATGCCGGAAGCAGCAGCCCGGGCGCTGGACATGGGGCGGAAGTGGGGCGTACCTGCGAAGAGCGGGAACGTGCTGGAGAACGTGGGCAGCGGGGCCATGGCCTACGGCACCGGCCGGGCGCAGGAGCTGAGAGCCAGCTTTGCCAAGGACAGCGTACCGGACGAGTTCGACCGGATCAACCAGTGGATGGACACCGGGGACAACAAGAATCTGGCCGACGCGGTGCGCCGGGTGGACAACACCCACGGCGCGTACACGGACGCCGACCTTATCCAAAAGGGCGGCTGGACGCAGGAGCAGATCGACGAGGCCCGGAAGATGAACGCTGCGCTGGACGCCATCCCCGCATGGCAGCGGGGCGTGCGCCGGGCGGCGAACGCCATCGGCGGCATCGGAGACACGGTGGCAGCTGCCCCGGTGCTGGGCGCGGAGTACGGCGTGCAGGCGGAAAAGAACATTGACGCCACCCTGAAGAACTGGAAACAGGTGGAGCAGGAGGTAAAGGGCGACGAACACGCCCAGAGCCTGTTTGACCTTTTGACCGACGTAGACATGGACTATAACCTCACCTGGCCGGAGAGCCGGAACCGGGAGCTCATCTCGATGGGGTACAACTCCAAGGAGATCCGGGAGATGCGCCAGAAGCTGGCCGGGCTGGAAGTGAGCGACGGCATCGACAAGAACCAGAGCGTGGGCTACCAGCTCTACGACCGCGGGCAGCAGCTGACGGCTGCGGCCCAGAGCGGCCTGAGCCCGGCCCAGCGGGCCGTGGCGGGGGCCGTGACCAGCGCAGCGGAGAATCTGGCCATTGCAGCAGGCGGCGATGGCGTTGCGTGGATCCTGCCTATGCTGAGCGCTCAGGGCGCGGCGGAGGCCATGGGCCAGAGCGCAGAAAAAGGCGAAAGCGCAGGCAAAGCACTGGGCGGCGGCCTCGCCAAGTTTGGCGCAGGGTGGGCCATCAACTCGGTGGGCGCAGCCGACCTTGCAAAGACCATGGGCTCGGACTACGCCAAGGACACGATGGCCGGGCAGATCGCGGACTGGGTGCAGGGACTGGCGGGCAGCTCGGAGCTGGCGAAGCGCTACCCGGCGGTGGCTGCAGCCATCTCGGGCGGCATTGACAACTCGATGCAGGCATTCGCGGAGACCTATGCGGACATGGCCATCGACGCTGCGCTGGGGGACAGCGAGGCGGCGAAGAACCTGTTTACCAAAGACACCTTCCTCACCGCACTGGAAAGCGGGCTTTCCGGCGGTGCATCCGGCGCGCTGGGCGGCGCGATCGGCACGAGGCTGCGCGGCATGAGCGAAGCGCTGGACAGGGAGGCGGAGCGTTACGACCGGATGAAGCGGGCCGCTGCCCAGCAGAAGGAGTGGGAGGCCCGGACGGCGGAGCCCTCTCAGCCGGCTTCGCCTGCGGCCACTGAAAACATCAGCGGGCAGGAAGAAAACCTCTCACCGTTCCCGTCGGCTGACGCCGTGCGAGAACGGAGCTCCCCTATCAGGGGAGCCTTTCTTAAAGGAAACTCCACTGAAAGTATGCAGCGGGCGGATGCGCCGCAGGCGCAGACGGAAGGAGTAAACAGCAGCGTAAACGAGGCTGCTGCGCAGTCGGAAAACCCGGCGGTGCGGCAGTTTGCCGAAGTGGCGGCGAGCGACAGCCTGACGGGAAAGACCATCGGACTGTTTACGCCGAACGCCGAGAACCGGGAAAACCGTGCGGCCTTTGAGCAGGCTTACGGCGTGACGCTGCCCGACACTGCGGGCGCGACCCGCCGAATGCTGCGGGATATTGCAGCGCAGCAGAACGTGAAAAGCGAAGCTGCGCCTGCTGTACAGAGTGCAGAGCTGCCCAGCGAAGCTGCGAGTGTGCCGCAGACAGTACAGAGTGCTCCCGCAGAAACCGCCGATGCCATGCCGGAAACGGCTGCGCCGGACAACGTGCGTAAAGCGACTGCCGCTGTAGGTGAAACCGACGGCTACGAGAACGCCCCGCTGCGGGAGACTCTGGGTCTCCGGCCGGAAGCGCCGAAGACTCAGCGAGAGGCCGAGGTGCAGCGGGCGCTGGAAGGCTGGCGGGTGACGGACAAGGCAGCCGAGACCATCAGCAAAAATATGCCGGACAGGGTGGACGCCGACCGGTACGCGGCCGCAGCGTCGCCGCTGTACCGGCTGGGCCGGAGCGGCGCGGACACCTTTGCGCAGGCATTGGAGCTGGCGGGCAGCATGAGCGGCACGGCGGCAGACATCAACTACATCCTGAGCACTGACGCCGGCCGGACGGCCCTTGAGATCGCCTACACCCAGGGCAAGGGCGAACGGATGCTCTACGCCGAAAAGATGACCGGCCTGGGCGGCACACTTGGCAGCGAGAGCACCAGCGGCAGGGGCGAGGTATACGCCAAGGGTACGATGCGGCAGGAGAGCGACCCGGCCAGCCAGATCATCAGCCTGAACGCCGCGGCCACCGGCACGGATGCTGTGCTGAGGGATGTGCTGCAGAACGACCGGAACATCAGGGCCTATGTGGACACCGAGACGGCCCGGATCTTCTTCGGCGACAGTGCGCAGGACATCTTCGGCACGGTGCTGCACGAGGACTACCACTGGTACAACGCGCTGGACACCGAGGGCGCAAGGACTTTGCAGGAGCACGCGCTGGAATATCTGGCGAAGAGCAGTGGCTACGAAAGCCTGGACGAGATGATCCGGGCGAAACTGCGGGATTACAGCGCCCAGAGCCTGACCTATGAGCAGGCAGCGGAGGAGCTGGTGGCCGACGCATGGCGGGGTATCTTTGACAGCGAGGAGAGCTTCAGGCGCTGGGTGACGTTCCAGCGCGGGCAGGCAGAGAAGAACGCAGGCAAGAGCGGCGCCATCCACAAGGTGATGGAGCAGGTGCGGCAGATGCTGGATGGGCTCATCAACCGGGCAAAGGAAGTGCTGACCGCAGACCCGGACAACCGTGCTGCCCTGAAGGCGAAGCGTCTGGCCGAGGCCGAGAAGCGCACTTTGCAGGACGAGTATTTCGCCCACGCAGAAAAGGCCATGGACAACCTGCGCAGTGCAAAAGAAAACGCCGCAGCCCTCAAGAATGAGAGTGCGGCGGAAGGACGGGGCGTGAGATATTCCATTAACCCGAGCTATGCACAGGACATTGACGAGTGGAACCGTGACGGACGAAACAGCCGGGAAATCTTTGTACTGGGAAGCACGGCGGAAGCCTTGCAGGGACTGGGCGCACGAGAAAATGACATCTACATGAAAGGCGATAAAATCAGCCTGATCCTGGAACAACACCCGGAAATGACGTTGAACGAGATCAAGCGCATCCCGGAAATTTTGGATGACCCCATTCTGGTGCTTTCCAGCCGGAATAAAGGACGTGCCGGTTCACAGAATACCAGACTGGTTTTGTTTGGAAGCGTGAAAGCGCAGGATGGCAGACCCGTACTGTGCGTGCTGGATCTTCAGCCAGTAGAAAACCGAATCGTGATCCAGGATATGCAGAAAGCAACCAGTGCTTATACCAAGGATAACGACCCTGTGAGATTTGTGAGGAACAGCGAAGTGCTGTATACCTCTGAAAACAAAAAGAGAACCACAGCGTTACTTAGGACACTAGGCTTCCAAATGCCTAGCGAACTGCAACGCTATGGTTCTATGGGTAGTATATCCTATCATGGGCAAAACGTCAAGATGGAAGGTGTGCCGTTTACAGAAATAGAAGCCTCCGGTGGTACCCACGTAGAATCCGAAGATTCAAGGAGTAGATTGCCGAAGGGTTCTATTTATCAGGAAAGCGGCCTTACCTCGGTACTCAAAACCGAGCAGGGCGGTGAAGCCCCTAAGCCACTTTCTAAAAATAGTATAGCACAACCCTCCGGCGAAAGCAAGAGAACCGACGAGCCCGTGAAGAAAACGGTGCGGTTTCAGCGAGCTGAACAGGCCGACCGGGAGGCAAAGCAGAACCAGCAGCGGCAGGCCAGCCGGGTACTGGCGGAGAAGGCAGCGGCCTTTGACACCCTGAACCAGTTCTTCGGCCTGACGAAGAACACCCGGCTCTCGGACGCTGCCCTCGAGAGCCTCGCCATCCGATGGACGAAGACCAACGGAAGCAGGGCCGACCGGGCAAAGCTGGCAAACGAGACGCGGGCGCTGGTGGAGTATCTGCGCTCGGAGGGAGCGGACATGGCCAAGGCACAGGGACTGGCCGAGACGCTGGCGGGCGAGGTGCTGGACGAGGCCACCTACCGGAACACGGAACTCTGGGATGAGTACCCCGACCTGCACAGCCTGACCTACACGGTGGACAAGAACGGCAAAGCCAAGGCGGAGCTTGTAAAGCGGTACGGAAGCTGGACAGAGGCGGTGGCCGAGGCCCGGCGCCACGGCGTGAAGCTGCGGCAGGCGGAGGGATACCGGGACGGTAACCCGGCGGAACAGTACGAGGCCATCGTGAACGACACCCGGGCCGTGGGCGGCGTGAAGGAGAGCGCGGCAGCACTCTTCCGCTCGGCGGCACAGGAAGCTGGCGTGGCGGGCGCAGCCGGCATGGAGAGCACGGAATGGCTCGACGTGCTGATGAACGTACACGACACCATCAAGCCCCGGATGATGAGCCGGTTTGCGGACGCTGCCGAATACGAGGACGCCAAGGTGGAACTGGCGGGCCGGATGATCGGCGACATCATGAGCCACCCAGAGATGACCGACGCCGAGGCGGTGTTCGAGGGCATCTTAAAGCACAACCGTGAAGTGGCCGCAATGGCCGCCGGAAGCGAGGAGCGGGCGGCCGAGGTGACGAAGGGACTGAAGAGCGTGCAGCAGGCCCAGCGGAAGGCTTTTGCCGACCGGATGCGGGCCAACAGCCGCAGCCAGAGCGCCGAGGCCAAGAGCGTGAGCCGGGCAGAACGGCAGCTCAACGAGAATCTGGAAACGCTGGGCGCACAGGTGAGCACAGCAGCGGGTCTCGACGAGAAGATGACCGCTCTGCGGGAAGCCTACGAGCGGGAATGGAAGGCCGAAAAGAGCCGGATGAAGCAGGCCCGACAGGAGATGCTGGACGAGATAAAGCTGGAGCGGCAGCAGATGCGCTCCCAGATCAACGACCTTTCCCGGCAGGTGGCCGGAGAGCAGCGGAGAGCCGACCGGGCAGAGCGGCAGCTGCTGGTACAGGAAAACGAGATCATGGAATGGGAAGCCGAGAACCAGCGCAAGGCCGAAGCGTGGCAGGAAAAGCAGGCCCAGCGGAATGCAATCGCCATTGAAACGGCCCGGCAGCAGCGGGACGAGGACGTAGCCGTGGCCAAGGCACTGGCCGAAAAGCGGGTGCAGAAGGCCTGGGAAGGACGGAAGGCGGACGAACTGAAACGGAGCATCCGGAACAATGCTGCCCAGCTCAACCAGATGGTGCTGCGGCCGAAGCCCGGGAAATATGTACAGAAGAGCCTCATCGTGCAGGCCGCCGAGGTGGCGAAGCTGGCAGACATGGCAGTGCTGAACAACAACGCCCTGACCAAGCTGACCGTTTTGCAGGACAGCATCCGGCGCAGCGGAGAGATGGACGCCGGCATCCACGCCGACTGGGAGAACAGCGGCGTGGAAAACCTCATCCAGATGCTGCGGGACGACATGAACGCCAGCAAGCAGGCAAAGCTGGACCGGCTGAACAAGCAGCTGGAAGAAGCCAAGGCTCTGCCGGACGGCGACAAGGCCGAACAGCTGCGGGACCGGCTGCGCCAGCGCATCCGGGAGACGGAGAACCGCACCTATCTGCCCATGACGGTGGACCAGCTGCGGATGCTGAAGGCCATCACGGCCAGCACCCTGCACATGATCCGGACCGAGAACAAAACCCTGAGCCTTGCGAGGGCCGAAGAAGTGGACGGCATGGCCATGAAGGCCGCCCGCGAGGTGCTGAACTCGGAGGGCAACGGCTTCGGAGAGAAATTTGAAAAGGCGAAGGGCGCGATGAACCGCTACCAGCTGGACATGCTGGGCGGCACGAGAATGTTCCGGCGTCTGGGCGGCTACACCAAAAACGGCCAGATGGAGAAGCTTGGGCAGATGCTGAACGACGGCCAGCGGCGGCAGACGGAGATCCTCGTGGAAGGCGAAAGCCTGTTTGCCAACGTGACCGGCAAGGAACACCTGAAAGAGGTGGAAGCTTTTGCCGGGCCGGGGGCAGAGCTGGTGGACATCGGCCTGAAGGACAGCAAGGGCAATGCCGTGCCGCTGAACCACGCACAGCTGTGCAGCCTGTACATGCTGCTGCGCAACGAGGACAGCCGCCACCACCTGATGACCGGCGGCCTGACCCTGCCGGACGCTGCCCAGTACGCCAAGGGCAACATTGAGAGAGCCTACCAGCGCAGCCAGACCGTGATGCTGGGGACGCTGGTGGACGCCGACGGCACCCCGATGGCCGACACCATTTTGCAGACGGTACAGGACGCCATGACGGACTATGACCGAAACTGGTGCAAGGACATGGAGGACTTTTTTGGGCGGTACACCACGAACCTCATCAACGAGACCAGCATGAAGCTGCTGGGCTACGACCGGGCCACCGTGAAGAACTACTACCCCATCGCGGTAGACCGGAGCACGCTGGCGACGGAGATCGAGGGCGTGAAGATGGACGGCACCATCGAGGGCAGGGGCTTTTTGAAGGAGCGCGTGAAGAGCAACAAGCCCATTTTGCTGGAAGAGTGCCAGAACGTGGTGAAGCGGAGCCTGCGGGACACGGCGGCCTATGCGGGCCTTGCGGCCCCCATCCGGGACGTGCAGCGGGTACTGAACAGCACCGTGGAGACGGCAGAGGGCATCGGTGTGCTGAAGGACAAGATCATCGGCGAGAAGTGGGGAAAGGAGACGGTAAGCTACATCAACGACCTGCTGACCGACCTGCAGACCACGCGGCGCAAGCGCAGCAGCACCATGAGCCGGGCGCTGGACAGGATGCGGGGCAACTACGCCGGAGCCATCCTGACCGTGAACCCGGGCGTGGCCATCGCGCAGGCAGCCAGCCTGCCCACGGCGGGCGCTGTGCTGGGAGCAGACACCATGGCGGCGGTGCTTCCCTTCGTGAAGAATTTCTCGGGCAAGCAGCGGGCCGCGGTGGAAGCAGAAATACGCCAGCACGGAGACGCCCTGCTGCAATACCGACTGCGCGGCACCAAGCGGGGAGAGATGAGCTCCATCGGCGCGCACAAAAACCTTGTGGCCAAAGCGTCGGAAGCCATGCCTGCTGTGACCGGCTGGATCACCGGCATGGACGAGATCACGGTGGCCGCGCTGTGGGAGGGCTCAAAGCGGTATGTGGAGCGCCACGCAGCGGAGTTCGGCGAGGGCGCCGCGGAGAAGGGCAGCGAAGCCTACTGGGAAGCCGTGAACAAGATGTACCAGCGGGTCATCGAGGAGACCCAGCCCAACTACACCACCATGCAGCGGGCGGGCATCCAGCGCAGCGACAACGAGTTTGTAAAGACGCTGACCATGTTTACCACCCAGCGCTTCCAGAACTACGGCATCCTGGCCGACGCCGTGGGCGACTACAAGGCCCAGAAGGCGCGGTACGCTGCCGACCAGAGCGCCGAGAACAAGGCCGAGGTACAGAGGGCTGGGCAGAGCCTGCGCCGGGCGGCGGCAAGCCAGGTGGTGCAGACGGCGGTATTTGCCCTGATGAAGATCGGCGCGGACTTTTTGCTCCACCGGTGGGACAAGGAGCAGGACGAGAACGGCGACATCACGGCGGCCAGCGTGGGCAAGCGGTTTTTCGACCTGTACACTGAAAGTGCGGCCGGAAACTTTTTGTACGGCTCGGAGATCTACAGCGCCCTGACCAACGCCCGGGACGGCAAGGACTATGACGTGGTGAGCGCCACCAACATCAGCGCGGTGAACGACCTGTTTGCTGCCTTTACCAAGACCGTCAAGCTGCTGCGGACGGACACTGGCGAGATGAGCGAGGAAGAGCTGACAGCACACCACCAGAAGCTGAACAAGGCGGTGCTGAAGGACATCCAGTGCGGCCTTGAACTCTACGGCGTCCCGGCGGCGAACATCCGGAAGGTGATGCAGGCGTTTGAAGGCTACTGGGAGGATGCACAGGCCATCGGCAGAGGCGAAGGGTTTAGCTTTAACTCTGCACCCTCTTCGGCCACCGGGCAGTACGACCGGCTGTACAACGCCATCCAGAGCGGGGACAGCGAGGAGGCTGCGGCGGCGATGAAGAAACTGGAACAGATGAACAAGACGGACAAGGTGGACGGCGAGCTGGCAAGGCGGCTGAAGCAGTACGACGCCGACGTGCTGGCGGCGGCCAAGGCCCGGAACGCCGGGAAGGCCCGGGCCGAGGAAAAGGCCCGAAAGGCCGTATTTGAGAAGCTGCGGGAGGGGCTGGACGTCGCCCCTGTGACAGACAGGGCCAAGGGCAAAACGGACGCGGCCCGGCGGGCGCAGCTCATCGACCTTGTGAACAAGGCGGTGGACGGCAAGGCAGACGAACTGCTGGCGGGCAGCAAGGACGGTAGCATATACGACGCGCTCCTGGACGAAGTGAAAAATGGCCGGGCGGAGGACGCGCAGGAGGAGCTTGACCGCCTGATGACGGCAGGCAAGGACAAGGGGAGCATCAAGAGCAAGATTACGGAGAGCGTGAAGGAAGAGTATCTGGCCGGAAGCGACCGGGACCGGGAGAAGCTGGAGAAGAAGCTGCTGGCCCTCGAGGACGCAGAGGGAAAACCGCTGTACGAGGAAAAGAACTTTGCACAGTGGGTAAGCGCTGCGGACAAGAAGGCCGAGAAGGCGAAGGACGAGAAGAACTGGTGGGAGGGGGTGAAATAAGATAAGAGCAGACGCTCTGGTAATGAACCAGGGCGCCTGCTCTTTTTGTTTGTTTGAATAAGTCCGCAGTAGTTTTGTTACGAGGGGCGTGGTAGGCTTTTTATAGAGTGCTTGCCCTACTGAGAGCGGCAGCGGACCGGAAGGAAACCTCTCAGCTTTGCAGTCCGCCTGACGGCGGCGCTGCAAAGCAGCTTCCCTGGCGAGGGGAGCCTTTCTCAAAGGAAGGAGCTTCAAAGTGAAAGTAAGAGTAGTGAAGGACCATTTTTGCGGGACAAGCTGGCGGGCGGAGCCGGAGACGCTGTACCTGGGCGGCGTGGGCGCCGTATACGTGGAAAAGCTCGAATTCGAGCTGCCGGAAGAGTGGGACGGGCTGGCCGTGACGCTGCACATCGAGCAGGAGGGCGGGACTGTGCCGCAGCCGATGCTGCTGGATGGAAATAATAACGCTCCGGTGGACGGGCGTTTCACGACGGCGCGGCAGGGCCTCTGGATGCTGATGGCCACGGACGGCGAAGGCCGGCGCGAGATAACCATGCCCGGGAAATATGTGTGCTACCAGACGCTGGAAAACGGCGAGGGAACTGGCGCAGACGGACCGGCGATGCCGCTGCGGTATCAATATTTACAGCTGGTGCTTGAGCAGGAAGCCCGGGCAGCGCTGGAAGCACAGAGAGCCGCCCGATACCGGCAGTGGGTGGCCGACCGATGCGCTGCAAAGGAACACGCGCTGCTGCTTGAAGCGCTGAGCGGAATGCGTTACTCCGACGCCAGCGCATGGGACATGATAGCGCAGCTGAAGCAGCGCTGGAACAGCCCCCCGCCGGAGCAGGCAGAGCCGGTGGCAGTGGAGAGCATCCGGCTGGACAGCAAAGAGCTGAGCATAAAAGTGGGAGAGTCCTGCCCCCTGAAAGCCACGGTGCTGCCCGGAAGCGCACCTCAGACCGTGGAGTGGATGGCCGAACCGGAAGGCATCGTGGAGCTCCGGGAAAATACTCTGACCGCCGTGAAAGGCGGCACAGCGCTCCTGACGGCCATCGCAGGCGGAAAGCTGGCACAGCGCAGAGTGCGGTCGGTGGCTGTATCGCTGGAAAAGCTGGCGCTGGACAAACCGTCCGTAAAGCTGAAACAGGGCGAGTCTGTGACTCTGACCGCGACTCTGACGCCAACCCAGTCCACCGTGACAGCGGTGAGCTGGACAACGAACAATGCGACGCTGGCCGTGACGAAAGACCAGACGACCGCCGTAGAAAACGGAAAGGCCGTGAACACTCTGGCAGCCCTGAAGGACGGCAGCTGCATCATTACTGCTGCCGCCGGAGGAAAGAGCGCCGTGTGCAGCGTCACGGTGGAAAAGAATGGACAGAGCGGCGGGGATGGACCTGCCATCGTGATGTATGCGGTATCCAACCGGCTGAACGGGCTGAGCACGAGCCGGGCGGACGTGGTCGTCCAGAACGGCAAGGCGTACACCGCGGCTCTGACGCTGAACGAGGGATACTGGCTCATATCCATCAAGGTAACGATGGGCGGCGAAGACGTGACAGCCACCGCATGGAACGAGAAAAAGATGACCGTCTCCATCCCCGATGTGACGGGAAACATCGTCATAACGGCAGAGGCGAAGCTCCCGATGCTGAAGGAACTGGCGGTGGGAGCGGTGACAAAACTGGTGGAAAAGGACGGGGCAGCGGCGGAAGAATTCGTGGTCATAGCGCAGGACTACGAGAAAGAGCTGAACGGCGAAGGCCGGACGCTCCTTGCCCGGCGGCACGGTATCACCGGGAAAAAATGGAACACGACATGGTGTACGTATGCCGACAGCCTGATCGACGTCTACCTGAACAGCGAATACCTGAAGGACGCCCCACAGGCGCTGAAAGACATTCTGACGGAGACGAAATTTTACTACACGCCCGGCTACTCCGGAAGCGGCAGCAGTTATACAGGAAGCCACACGGTGACCACGCTGAGCCGGAAGGTCTTTTTGCCCTCGTGCTATGAGTTCGGATTCGAGTCATACGGATACACTTCGGCCAGCAGCCCGAAATACTACCACCTGGAAGGCTCGACCTTTGCCGATGCAAAGAAGCTTGCTCTGGCGCTGCTGGCGGCGGATGCCGAAACGGCGGGGAGCGTACCGAACACTTATTTCCATTTCTGCCTCTGGACCCGGACGCCGGTACTGAACGACTACGGCAGCGGCCTGACCGGAAGTGCGCTGAAAGAGTATCTGTACAAGAGCGCTGAAGCGGTGTGGGCGCAGATGCTGACGGCACCAGATAAGCTGAACTGGGGCGGATACAAGGTGAACGAACCGGAAAACATGAGCTGGCCTGACCTTTACAGGTGCTGGACGCACCCCTGTTTTACACTGCCGGGAAATACCGTTATCGACGCAAAGGGAAATATCGTGGAGGTGAGAGAAGAATGAGCACGGATAATGCACTGGACGCCCTGACGGCGCGGATGCTGGAAGCCGTAAAGAACACCCGCGAAAGCGCGGACTCCGCTGCAGTCAGCGCCCAGCAGGCACAGAAGATGGCGGAGGGAGAGATGCAGGGAACGTCGCTGACTGGCGCAGAGAAAAAGCTGCTGGTGCAGATATTGCAGCTGGCGGCGAACAAGAACAGCGAGATGCAGCCCGCGGTGGATGAGCTGAAAAAGCTCTGGAAGGAGAGTTCCTGATGATAGAACGCAATATCTCCCTCGCCTCGACGGGTTCGGCGCGGACATCGGGCTGTGACAACCAGCTGCGTCTGGGCTATAGCAGGAACCGGGGGATATACCGGCTGAACATCACCCAGACCGGCGAGTGGGAGGGAATGACCATCCGGGCGCTGTGGCACACAGAGCGGGGAATGCTGTTTTCGTCGCTCGTGGAGGACGGAAAAATAGAAGTACCCGCCATCGTGACCTCTACACCCGGGTGCGGCAGGCTCGTCTTTGAGGGAAGCGACGGAACCCGCACCCTGACCAGCGCGGACATCAAGTACAGCGTAGCCATGAACAGCGGCACGATGGGGGACATCCCCGAACCGCCGGTGCCTGCATGGCAACAGCTGGTAGCCCTCGTGGAGCAGGCAAAGGACGAGGCGTGGCAGGCCGGAGAGGACGCCAGACAGAGCGCCGCAAAGGCCAATGAAGCATATGAAAACACCATCGGCGCAAAAGACTCGGCTGTAACGGAGATACGCAAAGCCGAGACGGATGCACTGAACAATGTGGAGGCATCAGCCGGCCCGGCGGCGTCTGCGGCTGCGGATGCTGCCGCAGCAGGCGCAAAGGAAAAAACCGAAAAGGCCATCCAGGAGGTAAAGGACAATGTAGTAAAAGAAGTGAAAGATGCCGCAGCAGGGGCAGCCGCCCGCGCTGCCAAGTCGGCAACGGATGCGGCCAGCTCTGCCGCCGAGGCAAAGAAGACAGCCCAGGACATCCAGGGCTACTACGACGGCGTACAGGATCTCGTGACCGACACGCTGCGAGACTACACCGGCGGCTACTACCGCAGCTATGATTTGACCATTCCGGCGGCGGGCTGGAAAGAGATGGCCAAGTCCGTAGGACGGTACTGGTACAGCTGCGACGTGGCCATCGAGGGGTGCGACAGCTCTTACGTCCCGATGGGGACCCTGACGCTGGACACGGCCGGAGAGGTCGAAAAGGCAAACCTTGCGACGGTGCTTCAGACCGTGGAGGGCGGTGTGCGGTTCTACGCTGCTATCCCCCCGAAGGTGAACATCCGTGCCTTTGTAACGCTGTTTGCAAAGGGAACAGCATCGATGCAGCAGGCTTCCGCTGAAGAAGTGCAGAGGATGCTTGACGAAATTTTTAATGGATAAAAGAAAGAGAGGAAAAAACACATGGCCAGTTATGATTTGACCCGTATCCCCGCGCTGCGCGACCTGCAGGAGCTGGGCCGCCGCCAGAAGAATGTGACGGACGGTCTCGGCCAGCGCGTATCTGCGCTGGAGACCAATGCTCCCACCAAGGTGGGCGACCTGACGAACGACAAGAAATATCAGACGGAGACGGAAGTCTCCGCCGCCATCAACAAAGCTGTCGCTGCGGCAGACCACCTGAAGCGCAAGATCGTCGCCTCGGCCGGGGACATCGACCTGAAGGCGGCAGACGCTGCACAGTACATCTACATGGTCCCGAAGGGTACTGCCGGTACCTCCGACAAGTACGATGAGTACATGGTCATCGACGGCGTGCTGGAAAAGATGGGCGACTGGAAAGTGGATCTGAGCGGCTATGTCCAGAAGGAAGCCGGCAAGGGTCTCTCGACCAACGACTACACCAGCGCGGACAAGCAGAAAGTGACCAACATGGAAAAGACCATGGACGCCCGCATCACCGCCAGCATGGCGACCGACACCGAAGTGAACGCGATGCTGGATGAACTGTTTGGCTCTTAAAGGAGGACAAGATGGGGATAACGCTTGCTCATCTGAAGGAAGCCGTGGACCGGCTGCTGGACAGGATCGCGCTGGTGGCTCAGACGGCCTCCAAGAGCATCGAAGAGATGGGAAAGACAAAGGCAGATAAGGTGAACATCATGTCTTTGACCATCCCGGCCAGCGGCTGGTCGAGCGACAGCACTGCGGGATGTCCGTATTATCTGGACATCCCGGTGTCCGGCCTGACGGCAAACGACTGTGTGGCCGTAGTGGTAGCACCGACCTGTGCAAAGACCGCCCTGACGGCAGGACTCACATCGACCGAAAGCTTTGCAGGAAAACTGCGGCTGCGAGCGCAGCAGACGCCGACAGCTGCCATCACGGCAGTTTATTACATTGTGAAATAGGAGGGATGGACCTATGGCATGGGGTCCCATATCGGTCGGCGGCAGTGTGAGCGGTTACACGCTGCCGACAGCAACGGCCAGCGTCCTTGGCGGCGTGAAGACCGGCAACAACATCACGAACTCCGGCGGCACCATCAGTATCACCAAAGCCAACGTGACGGAGGCGCTGGGCTATACGCCGCCAAGGACCAACACCTGGCGCGGGGTGCAGGACAACCTGACCAGCACGGCCACCGACCAGAGTCTGAGCGCAAATCAGGGCAAGGTGCTGAAAGGCCTCGTGGACGGCAAGGCGGCGTCCAGCCACACCCACGATGACCGGTATTACACCGAAAGCGAGATGAATACCAAACTCAACGGCAAAGCCAACAGTTCCCACACCCACAACTATGCCGGGTCTTCGAGTGCGGGCGGCACGGCCAACTCGGTCAATGGCCTGACTTTCGCCGCCCAGACCACCGACCCGGGCGCAGGAAGCAGCCTTGCCACCAACAAGGTGCTCATCGTGTACGTGTAAGGAGGCTGAATATGGCAAAAGCAGTTTATGTGGGCGTTGGCAGCAAAGCCCGCAAGATGAAAAAAGCCTACATCGGCATCGGCGGTAAGGCCCGCAAGGTCAAGAAGATGTACATCGGTGTCGGAGGCAAGGCGAGGCTGTGCTACAGTGCAGAGCTGGAAAAGGTCGGGATGGCTGCGGCGCTGAGCACTACACGGTATGATATGCGGGCCGCGACCGTCGGCAAATACGCTTTGTTTGCGGGTGGATTAGCCCGTAAGTCCTCTTTTGGCTACAGCGTCAGCAGTTCCGTGGATGCCTACAATACCTCCCTTACGAAGAGCACACCGACAGAGCTGAGCTGCAAACGGTGCGGTCATGCGGCGGCATCTGTCGGCGGCTATGCGCTGTTTGCTGGCGGTGCATCGTCATATAATATATTGGGCTTTTATGAAAATCTCGTGAGCGCTGTGGATGCATACGATGCCTCTCTGACCCGCAGTGCCGCCCACATAATAGGCGTCACAGTCGCGATCGGAGGTGCAGCCGTCGGAAACTACGCGCTGTTCGCAGGTGGGACGGTCTACAGTCAAGTAAATAAAGATAACGTGACGAGCGATGTGCTGGCGTACGATCCCTCACTCACCTTCACGACAGCACCTTTGTTGAGTGTTGCACGAGCGAATGTGAAAGGCGCAAGCGCAGGCAATTACGCACTGTTCGCTGGCGGAAGAGCCGGTAGTTTTTGTACGACAGTGGACGCCTACAATGCTTCGCTCACCCGCACCACCGCGACCGCTCTGAGCAGCACGAAAAACAACAGCGCCGCTGCAACTGTCGGGAACCACGCAATATTTGTGGGCAACACTGCCTCCGCAGACATCTACGATGCCTCCCTCACCAAAACGTCTGCCGCCATCCTGAGCACGGCGCGGACGGGTCTGGCTGCGACGACGGTCGGAGACTACGCCATCTTTTCAGGAGGTGGAGTGGCAGATTTCTGCGACGCATCTCTGACCCGGAGCAACATCGGCACCAGCATGACGGGCTATGACATGGGTGCTGCGACCATCGGGGACTACGCTTTGTTTGCAGGCGGGCATTCCGGTGAAAAGAGTGACACCGCTTACGATTCCGTCGAAGTCTACACCGCATAAAAGAAAAGGAGAAATCAAAATGGCACGATACAAAATTTACGACAACAAATCTGACGTCATCACCCCGGTGGGCGAGAAGCTTACCGCTGAGCAGTGGCTGGACCGTTACCAGTGGGGCCGCTACACCAAGATGATCGTGGGCGGCGGCATCATCAACGGCAGCGTCGCGCTGGTTTTCGACAATGAGGTGGAGCGTTATCGCAAGGCGGGCTGCGATTTCAGCGCCTGCGTCACCGACGAGGACTATCTGGCCGCCATCGAGGCCTTTGAGGATAACCCTCCCACGGCAGACACCGGCGTCTCCGACCAGACCCGCATTGCGGACGCTCTGGAAGACATGGTGGCGCTGAGCCTGCCAGACGCAGAATGAGAAAGGAGAACGAAGTTATGAGCAACAAGGAAAGACTGACCGAGCGCTGGACGCAGGGCCGCATCTCTGAGGCGATGCTGCGGGTGTATGTCCGCAAGGGCATCATCACCAAGGCGGATTTCGAGGAGATCTGCGGGAAGAAGTATTAAACCTCTCAGGCGCTTCGCGCCAGCTTCCCTAATAGGGGAGCCCAGAAGGAGAAAGGATTTGAAATGTCCATCAGAGAATATTCCATGGCCCGCGACTCCACCCGGCAGCTTTCGCCCAGCTTCCGTGTCCGCGAGTTCGCCTGCAAGGGCAGCGACGTCGTCCTCATCGACGACGAGCTGGTGGTGCTGCTGCAGTGCATCCGGGAGCACTTCGGTAAGCCGGTACATATCACCAGCGGCTACCGCACCGCCGAACATAATGCCGCCGTGGGCGGCAGCAAGTCGAGCCAGCACCTGCTGGGCCGGGCAGCGGACTTCTGGGTGGAGGGTGTGCCGGTGGCTACCGTGGCCGACTACGCCGAGAAGCTGCTTCCCGGACGTGGCGGCATCGGGCGGTACCCGAAGGACGCAAAGCACCCCACCCGCAAGACCGGGTGGGTACACATCGACACCCGGACGAATAAGTCCAGATGGAAGGGGTGAGACCGATGGAGACCATTCTCGCCGCCCTTATCACCGGGGCTGTGACCCTCATCGGCGTACTCATCGCCAACGGCAAGAGTCAGGCCGTCACCGACACCAAGCTGGAAGAGCTGACCCGGGAAGTCCGGGCGCACAACAATTTTGCCCAGCGAGTCCCCATCCTCGAGGAGCAGATGAAGGTAGTCAACCACCGCATCGCCGATTTAGAAATGCATGAACACGAAAGAGAAAGGAATTGACTATGAATAACCTGAACAACAAGATCTCCGCCGGTACCATCGCCCGCACCGCCGTGCTGGCTCTGGCCCTCATCAACCAGCTGCTGAGCGCTCTGGGCAAGCCCGTGCTGCCCATCGAGAACGGCACTCTGGAGCAGCTCATCTCCACCGGCTTCACCACCGTGAGTGCGCTGGTCAACTGGTGGTATAACAACAGCTTCACCCCTGAGGCCATCGAGGCGGATGCATTCATGGCAAGGATGAAAAAGAGAGTGCGGTGAGAGCTATATAGTCTAATAATGCCTCCTTCAAAATTTTTTCGAAGGGGGGCATTATTATATGGCATGGAAAAGAAATGAGGTAATGAAGCAAGAAAACCGCCTGGATTCTGACGAATCTAGGCGGTTTTTGGTGGAGCGGGCAATGGGAATCGAACCCACCTCCTCAGCTTGGAAGGCTGATATAC
>ERZ838399.1941-NODE-1941-length-16956-cov-5.743388_pt1 | contig 16956 bp, 16 predicted proteins | sample MGYA00519683_ERZ838399 | MGnify/ENA primary metagenome ERZ838399 (study PRJEB31850, sample SAMEA3708833) | human gut metagenome | biome: human gut; feature: human-associated habitat; material: faeces | place: China | collected 2014 ...
GCAATCTGGAATGAATTTTGGCTACGTTACTGTGAACGGAGTGAACAGTAACATAGTTTAGAAAATCTATTTTACAACTCTTGTACACAAAACAAATACAGGATATAATATTACAAATAAAATACTTTCAAAAAAGGGGGAGCCTATATGACTAAGACAAGAACAGTTCCACTTTTTTACAAAAGAAAAACAGCAGATCAAAAAAAAGAATGGAGAGTATGTATTCAAGATCCATTTGAAAATTGTGAAAAGATATATCCTATACAACAGAAAAAAGTAAAACAAATGATAAATAATATAAAAGAAGACTCTAATGTGGAAAAAATAGTTGTATTTGGATCAAGTGTACAGGATACATGTCACATGGGAAGTGATGTGGATTTTTACATTGTACTGAAACAGGATCAGAAAATTACTTTTAAAGAAACACTGTCATTTATGTATGATATATGGACAAACTATACGGTAGATTCCCGTATGTATGAAGAAATAACAAAGAAAGGAGTTACCGTATATGAGCGAGACATTGCTGGATAAATCGATAAGCAATTATAATGTTGCTGTTATGATTCGTAATCAAATGGGGAGTGACGAAGCATATTTAAATTACATTGGTTATCATTTACAGCAGGCAGTAGAACTGAATCTGAAATATCAGTTAGAGATGTCAGGAATTGAATACCCTAAAACACATGATATAGATCAGTTACTGCGAATAGGAAAAGAGAATGGTGCAGACCTTTTGGTGACAGAATATATAGAAGACCATAGTGAAATGTTTTCCCTGTGGGAGGCAAGAACTCGTTATGTATTAAATTACCATCTGGAAGAACGGAAAATTGATGTAGCACTAAAAGGAGTGAAGGAACTTCTTGATAAGACATCAGATCTATAAAAGCGACAACTTCAATGTGGGTTTACAAATCCACCAAAATGTGCTATATTTTCCCTATAACAGGAAATAACTATTTCCTATAGCTAACAGCGTTCCACGATCACAGAGCGGAGTGCTGTCACGAAATAACACAAACTCATTGAAGAAGAGAGTAGATCCGCAGACCGTATTACAGAGAAATCCCCATGGACGACGATAGTAAGTCCTGAAGGCTGAGAGGGATATGCAAGGAGCAGATCGAAGATGGCTTCCGAGAGGCACTGCTGAGAGTCATGGACTTTAGGCAGCGACAGGCACGCCTGTTATAGCGTAGAGGTATTACACGTACCTCCCAAGGTTTCCCCGCGCGAGCAGGAAACGAACAGAAGTGGTAACACGGGCAAACACTCGTCTTCTCAGATAACTCTGGGGAGACTTTTTTTATGTTATAAACATATATGAACCTCCATATCTTAACCAGGAGCACTAATAAGTCCCACTTCCATTCATTTTCCCTTATGAAGAATTTATATTTTTCTTCCATAGGAAAGGAGCGGTTGTTACCATTCTGAAAAACCAGGCGTCCACATTCAAAAAAAGGAGACAACAACCATGGAAAAACAGAAATACTACATCACCACTGCAATTGCCTACACATCCGGCAAACCGCACATCGGCAACACTTATGAAGTTGTATTAGCCGACGCCATCGCCCGCTACAAACGCCAGCAGGGCTACGACGTATTCTTCCAGACAGGAACCGATGAACACGGTCAGAAAATCGAATTAAAAGCAGAAGAAGCCGGAATCACTCCAAAAGAATTCGTAGACAACGTATCCGGCGAGATCAAAAGAATCTGGGATCTGATGAACACATCCTATGACAAATTCATCAGAACCACAGACGAAGACCACGAAAAACAGGTCAAGAAAATCTTCAAAAAAATGTACGCAAAAGGCGACATCTACAAAGGACACTACGAAGGAATGTACTGCACACCATGCGAATCCTTCTTCACAGAGTCCCAGCTCGTAGACGGCAAATGCCCTGATTGCGGCCGCCCATGTGTACCTGCAAAAGAAGAAGCATACTTCTTCAAAATGAGCAAATACGCTGACAAACTCATCGACTACATCAACACCCACCCGGATTTCATCCAGCCGGAGTCCCGTAAGAACGAGATGATGAACAACTTCCTTCTCCCGGGACTTCAGGACCTCTGCGTATCCAGAACATCCTTCAAATGGGGAATCCCGGTAGACTTTGACCCGAAACATGTTGTATATGTATGGCTTGACGCCCTCACAAACTACATCACAGGAATCGGCTACGACTGCGATGGCGAAAGCACAGAACAGTTCAACAAACTCTGGCCTGCAGACCTGCATCTGATCGGAAAAGACATCATCCGTTTCCATACCATCTACTGGCCAATCTTCCTGATGTCACTGGATCTGCCGCTCCCGAAACAGGTATTCGGACATCCGTGGCTCCTTCAGGGCGATGGCAAGATGAGTAAGTCCAAAGGAAACGTAATCTACGCAGATGAGTTGGTAGACTTCTTCGGTGTAGATGCAGTCCGCTACTTCGTACTTCACGAAATGCCATTCGAGAACGATGGCGTCATTACATGGGAACTGATGGTAGAGCGTCTCAACTCTGAGCTTGCAAATACCCTCGGAAACCTTGTAAACCGTACTATCTCCATGTCCAACAAATACTTCGGTGGCGTTGTAGAGAACAAAGGTGTAACAGAGCCGGTAGATGATGATCTTAAGAACTTCATCCTTTCCGTACCTGCAAAAGTAAACGAAAAAATGGACAAACTTCGTGTAGCAGATGCAATGACAGAAGTATTCACAATCTTCAAACGCTGCAACAAATACATCGATGAAACAATGCCATGGGCACTTGCAAAAGAGGAAGAGAAGAAAGACCGCCTTGCAACTGTTCTTTACAACCTTGTTGAGGGAATCTGCATCGGTGCAACTCTGCTGAAATCCTTTATGCCGGAGACAACAGAGAGAATCCTTGCTCAGTTAAATGCACAGGACAGAGAATTAGAAGATCTCAAAACATTCGGTCTCTATCCGTCAGGCAGCAAAGTAACTGAGAAACCGGAGATCCTTTTCGCCCGTCTTGACCTCAAAGAGGTAATGGCAAAAGTAGCAGAACTTCATCCGCCAAAAGCTGAAGAGCCTGCAAAAGAAGAGAACGAAGACGTGATCGACATCGAAGCAAAACCAGAGATCACATTCGAAGATTTCGGTAAACTCCAGTTCCAGGTTGGTAAGATCATCAAATGCGAAGAAGTGAAAAAATCCAAAAAACTTCTCTGCTCACAGGTACAGATCGGCAGCCAGGTACGCCAGATTGTATCCGGAATCAAAGCACACTACAGTGCAGAAGAAATGGTAGGCAAGAGAGTCATGGTAGTAACCAACCTCAAACCAGCCAAACTTGCCGGAGTACTCAGCGAAGGAATGATTCTCTGTGCAGAAGATGCAGACGGAAACCTTTCCCTGATGGTACCGGAAAAAGAAATGCCGGCAGGAGCAGAAATCTGCTGATTATCAGGTCAGACGGACAAAATCATCCGCTTCGTTAGTTGTTAAAAAATACACATCCCCTGTGCTCCCTCTGAAAAAGAGCACAGGGGATGTAATTTTATGACAGGAACAAAAATGACAGATAAATAGCGTACTGTCCGGAAAAAGTGAATAATCACAACGCTGACAAAATTCTACAAATAATTGATATTATAGCCTTGACAAATCCCGTCACGAAAGATATAGTTAATTATATAAAGGGAGGACCTGGCACGAGAATTTCATGCTGTCGTCAATCTCGGTGGGTAAAGATTCCATCCGTATCGTGATGAAAAAACGAGACTTTTGCTGTATATCTGGTAAGCGGCAGAAGTCTCATTTTTTGTGGATGAAAATTACAGTGACTTAAAATGTATTACTGAACCGAAGCGAACAGTAACTGAAATGTAGAAAAAATAAATAAAAATTTATCAGAAAACTTGATATTTTTTGTATAAAAAGTTATAATTAATAGAAGAAAATCTGGAAAAGAGCATCCTGGATGCTCTTTTTTCATATGGAAGGGGATTTTTATAAAAATATGTCACAGGGATTTAATCATTTTGATGAAAACGGAAATGCAGTTATGGTAGATGTTTCCGGTAAAAATATTACTTACAGAACGGCTGTTGCAACAGGAGAGATTCATGTGGGTCAGGCAATCATGGAGGCTGTACAGGAAGGCTCTGTGAAAAAGGGCGATGTTCTCGGGGTAGCCCGTGTAGCCGGGATCATGGGGGTAAAAAGAACCTCAGAACTGATTCCGATGTGCCATCCACTCCCGATCCAGAAGTGTGCAGTAGACTATGAACTGGAAAGCGAAAAAGGAATCATCCGGGTATTCTGTACCGTTAAAACAGAAGGAAAAACAGGCGTGGAAATGGAAGCCCTGACAGGTGTTCAGGTGACACTTCTGACCATCTATGATATGTGTAAAGCAATTGACAAACATATGGTAATGACGAATATCCATCTGGTAGAGAAAACAGGTGGAAAGAGTGGAGATTTCCATTTTGGAGACGATAGTGATTCTCAGAAATAATGGGTTTTAACCAAATAGCGAAGCGGATGATTTTGTCCGCCTGACCCGAATCAGATAACGAAGCGGAGGAAAAATAAATGAAAAGAGTAGCGATCATTACATCCAGCGATACAGGATATCGTGGAGAAAGAGAAGATTTAAGCGGTCCGGCAATCCGCGAGATCGTGGAGAAAAACGGATATGAAGTGGTATCCATGGACATTCTGCCGGATGACAGACAGATGCTTTCAGAAAGAATGAAAGAAATTGCAGACAGCAATGCAGCAGAACTGATCCTGACTACAGGTGGAACCGGATTTTCACCGAGGGATATCATGCCGGAGGCAACAGAGGATATTGTTGACAGACGTGTACCAGGGATTCCGGAAGCGATGCGTGCGTACAGTATGACCATTACCAAACGTGCCATGCTCAGCCGTGCTACAGCCGGTATCCGCAAAAAAACACTTATCATCAATCTTCCGGGAAGCCCGAAGGCAGTAAAGGAAAGCCTGGAGTATATTATTGATGCACTGGGACACGGGATTGAGATCATGACAGGTGAAGCAGGAAACTGCGCAAGAAAATAAAAGAAGGAAAAAGGGTTATTCTTATGGGAAAAGTAATTGCAGTATGTACAAGTGAAGCAAAAGGAACTCAGAAAGTAAGCGTTCCGGAAATTGAGATTAAAGAAGACTGGGGAATCCAGGGAGATGCACATGCAGGAAAATGGCATCGTCAGGTCAGCCTGCTCTCTTTTGACAAGATTGAAGAATTTAGAGCAAGAGGAGCAGAAGTAGAGGATGGAGCATTCGGAGAAAATCTGGTAGTGCAGGGAATTGACTTTGCCACGCTTCCGATCGGTACGAAATTTGTCTGTAATGATGTGGTTCTGGAACTTACACAGATTGGAAAAGAATGCCACAGTGGATGTGCGATCTTTAAGAAAATGGGAGAGTGCATCATGCCGAAACAGGGTGTTTTTACAAGAGTTCTTCACGGAGGAACTATCCGTCCGGGAGATGAACTGACCATTATGGAAGAGTAAAACTGGTTACTGTGCGCAGAGTGGGCAGTAACTAAAACGGAATCGTTATTGCCGGATTGCGAAGACAATATAAGGATATCAGGACAGGGATAAAATGTTTTCTGAACCTGACATCATATAAATATATCTGAGTGATCGAAGCAGTAATAACAGAGATATGAATATAGGAGAGTAAGAATGATCTTAGATACACATGCACATTATGATGATGAGGCTTTTGACGCAGACAGAGAAGAACTTCTGGAATCTTTGCAGCCAAACGGAATTGAGAAAGTAGTCAATGTCTGTGCATCCATAGACGGACTGCAGAACACCGTGGCATTGATGGAAAAATATCCGTTTGTGTATGGGGCTGTGGGTGTTCATCCGGATGATGCGGACAAAATGACACAGGAAACTCTGGATGAAATTCGCAGACTTTCCCATCTGGATAAGATGGTAGCAATCGGAGAAATCGGGCTGGATTATTACTGGCATAAAGAAAAAGAAGAACATGAAATTCAGCAGAAAATGTTCCGCGCGCAGCTTGATATTGCCAGAGAAGAAAAAATGCCGTTTATGATCCACAGCAGAGATGCGGCAGAGGATACCCTGAACATTATCAGAGAATATATGAACGGTGGAATGTATGGCGGGATCATTCATTGCTTTTCCTACAGTAAGGAAATCGCGGCAGAATACCTGAAAATGGGACTTTACCTGGGAATCGGCGGAGTGGTTACTTTCGAAAATGCAAAAAAATTAAAGGAAGTTGTAAAATATGCCCCGCTTTCCCAGATCGTTCTGGAAACAGACAGCCCATATCTGGCTCCGAAGCCAAACAGAGGAAAAAGAAATTCATCTCTGAATCTGCCATATGTGGTGCGGATGATCGCAGAACTGAAGGAAGTGACAGAAGAGGAGGTAATTTCTGTCACAAGAGAAAATGCACGGACATTACTTGGAATCTGATCATTCAGGATGAGAAAATCAAAATTCCGACTGTGAGTTGAAACAAGAATATCAATACAAAACAATAATATCAATGCAAAAAGCAGGGTATCACACAACAGACTGGCTGTGTCATATCCTGCTTTTTTCAGATAGTTTTACCTCTTGGTTTTAATGCTTCCATCTCTTAATAGTTCTCATCGTAGTTGCTGTCATAGCTGCCATCGTAACTGTCGTCGTAATTACTGTCATCATAAGAACTGTCATCGTAACTGCCATCATAGCTGCCATCGTCATAAGAACTGTTATCGTAACTGCTATCATAGCTGCTGTCATAACTATTGTCGTCATATCCACTGTCATAACCGGAACTGTCATATCCGGAATCATAGGAACTGCTGTCATAAGAAGAATCATAACTGTCACTGATTCCGTCATAACTGCTGTCAGTTTCATTATCATAGCTGCCGTCACTCGAAGCGTTATCCGAACTGTTGTCGGAGCCGTCACCTGCCGAATCAGAAGAATCAGAAGAGGCTGTATATTCCCAGGAATGGATGGATTCCGTATCCTCAACGACATCGCCGGTCGTTTTGTCAATCATGTTTCCTTCCCAGTCAAATTTCACATTTAGAAGATTCGTATTTGTGGAAGGCTTTACATTCATGGACATGATTTCCTGAAATTTTGCCTGCAAAGCAGCGAGCGTAAATTCATCGCCCAGCACATCCCGTACACTGTGCTGAGATGCGAGATCTTCTGTATAATCTTCCAGCATATAAGGTCCGTATTCGTTGGTATTATAATTATAATGCATGACCATAGGTCTGATTTCCGGAGAAAGGATTTCTATGGTACTTTCACCATTGAGTGTGGATTTTTGAATCGTAAAACCTGCCATGCCTTCGAGTAGTTCCGGAAGTTCTTCCTGAGTAGAAACGAAATTTCCCAGAGAATAAAAAACCAATGTACTGTGCCCCTGATCATCAGAAAGGCGCCCGTAAGGCTGAAGCACATGAGGATGTCCGCCGATAATAACGTCAACTCCCTGTTCCATCAGGAATGCTGCCCATTGCTTTTCATATTCATTTGGCATAGTTTCGTCTTCCGCACCCCAGTGTGCAACAAAAATGATACAGTCACTGACTTCTTTGGCTTTCTGGATCATGGCAGAAACTTTGTCTTTATCAAAAATATCGATCATATAGTCATTACCGTCTCCTGTGCCGGAGCCGTTAGTTCCATATGTATAATCCAGAAATGCGACTTTGATTCCGTTGACTTCTTTTACTTTTACAGTATCTGCATCGTCCTGAGTCGCATGGATACCGAGCACCGGAATATCCGGATAATTACTGCTCCAGAAGTCCAGTGTGGATTTCAGATAATCATAACCATAATCATCCATGTGATTGGTAGCAGATTCCACAACATTGAAACCGGCTTTGATAATGGCATCACCTACTTCTTCGGGTGTGGCAAATAGTGGATAGGAACTGACATTATCATGGCTTGGCGCAAATACTGTTTCCTGATCGATCATCGCAATATCTGCCGCCTGGATCTCATCCAGAACGTTTGCATAAATCTGATCATAATTCCAGGCACCGGAATCAGTTTCTCCGGACTGATAGAGCATGCTGTGATAAAGATTATCTCCCACTGCGATCACAGTAGCTGTGGAAATTTCCGGAGCTGCGGAGGCATCTTCAGACTCTTGCTGCTCCAGTGCAGTTGCTTCTGAGGCTTCTTTCTGCGGTTTGCGAATCAGCGAATAATCAATCTGATATACAAGAAGAAAGAGCACGGCGAGTACAACGATAGAACACAAAAGACTGATTTTTGAATTGTTTTTTTCCCTGATATTTAAAGGGATATTATTTCTTTTCATAAATTATTCTGTCCTTTGACACCATAAAAATGGTGGTGATCAGGCGGATAAAATTGTTACTGTTCTCTTTGTGTACAGTAACATAAAATTATCTGCCCTGTTGTTTGATTTCATTTGGCTAAAAAAATAATTCGTGGGAGAATTCCCACAAACGTAATCACATTATAGCAAACTTTACAGGGCAAAGAAAGAATTTCTTTAAAAATGTTTCGGTATTGTTTCACTTTCGGCATCCGGATATGCAGGAATTACAGGAAACACGGCGAACACGAACTTGTGTGAAAAAATAATATAGTGTATAATAAATGCAGCGTTTATCGGAAAGAGGGAGGTAACCGGATGAATCATTATGAGGCAATCAATGATGTGCTGGTCAATTTGTTTAATGAGATTCTGGACCTGGAAGAACGGGCGTTGATCACACCTGAATATAAGAATATTTCGGTTAATGATATGCACATTATAGATGCCGTGGGTATCCGGGAGCAGAAAAATATGTCCACTGTGGCTAAAGCTCTGAACGTAACAGTGGGAACATTGACGATTGCAGTCAACAATCTTGTGAAAAAGGGATATATTCAGCGTATGCGAAGCCAGGAGGACCGTAGAGTCGTCCTGATTTCTCTGACAGAGACCGGAGAGAAAGCATACCATCATCATAAAGATTTTCATGAAAAAATGGTACTGGCTGTGCTGAAGGGACTGAATGTAGAGGAAACAGAGGCACTGACTACAGCACTTACGAAGCTGCAGGAGTTTTTCAGAAATTATCAGGTTTAGGAAAAAAAGGCAGTGGTTTCTGCAGGTTCCGGCAGTCCGATTCCGGACAGAGTAACAGCAGAACGTAGTGCAGGTACACATATTATGTGAAATATTATGCGAGAATCAGACAGGGGGAACTGCCCGCGGGCAGTTCCTTTTTTGATGGAGTAAATTCCTGTTTCAGATATTTTTCCAGTATCGGAAACTGGACGGGACCGATTTCCATGATCTTCCGGTGAAATTTTTTCAGATCAAAGTCAGCTCCCATGGAATTCTGACAGGATTTTTTCAGGTCCAGGAAGTTGAGATATCCCCAGTAATATTTCAGATAATTGCCGGGAGTTTCTACGATGTACTGGTAGATTTCACTGGCAGCAGAGGCATTGGTGATACCGAATGCTTTGAGAAAAGCAGCCACGCGCGCCTGCTCCCAGCCTCTGTAATGGATGCCGATATCGATCAGAGAATAGATACAGAGATTCATACTGCGGTTCAGCCATGCAAGCCGTGTCGCATTGGATGCGCTGGACATATTGGATATACTGGACCTGCCAGATGTATCGGATGTGCCGGATGTATCGGAATCATGGAAATCACTGGAAGCGCTGTTCCGGCTGAGGTTTGTCATAAGTGAGGCTGCATACTGATAGGCATAAGATTCTACATAGGTTGCCCATCCCTCCACATAACCGGAGGAAGTGATCAGATAGCGGATATTTGCCGGTTTGCTTCTGGAAAAAGATACGGTCTGATACAGATGACCGGGAAATCCTTCGTGAGCCAGTGTTCCAAACAGTTCCAGACTGGTGCTACGTCCGGAATTATTGATATAAATTACATTTGGACTTCCGGTGTCCACTGGTGGTGTAAGATAAAAGGCAGGGCTTAGAAAGCTTTTCATGGACTCATGTACAGAACGGAGTTCGTAAGTGGTATTTTTTAGCTCCGGAAAGTCCCCGGCCATGAGAGAAGGAAGTTTTTCCAGCATCTGTGAAGGAGTCAGAGTGATGGCTGTGGAATATTGGGAAAGAGAAGAAGCCAGAGAAGGATCTGATTTTAATAAAGTCTGGATTTCTTCGTAATCTTTCAATAGCTGAGCAGACAGTCGCTGCTCGATTTTTTTTACAGGTACATAGGTACCGGTCTGGCTCTGAAGAAGGTAGAGATAATATGCGCGACCACCCTCGAAATATGCCAGTCCGCGGCTGTTTTTGCCACTTCCACGAAGCGTTTTCAGCCCGGAGACCAGTTCCTGATAGGCGGGGATTACCTGCTGAATAATCAGCTTATGGTGATATGTACAAAGTTCTTCCTGGTCTTTCTGACTGAGTTTCGGGTTGGAGAAAGTCTTTAATTTCTGCGCAAAAATATCATCCATATAGTTGGAATCGGGATTCTGGATAAAAGAACTGCACTGTTTCAGAATCCGGTCAAGGGTAGTGTTACTCATGAAACAGCCGGAGCTGATTTTTTCTTTTTCAAAGTCAAGGATACTCTGAAAATAGGGTTTGATGGTGCCGAGAAGCTTCAGATAATCAGAGATATCTTCTTTTGTATAGAAAGCATACTCAGCGAGTAGCACCGGGAGCTGTGCCTGAATACCAAGGCTTGGGCCAAGTGGTTCATCCAGAATATAGTTTTTTCCCAGAGAAGCGCGGGTGTGAAAATACAGCAGGAGCATATCCAGAGTGAGCTGATTGTCCTTACTCAGCCTGGAATAATGAAAGTTTTTTAACTGTTTTTCATAATTCTGGCAGAGACGGGCAGTTTCTTCTGCACTGGCAGCGTCAGATGAGACTGTGCCGAGAGAAACGGCAGATTTTTTGATCCCCTGGCTGGCAGGATCAGCCAGAGCGTAGTGAAGGGTAAGAGTATTGGCAGATACTTCTGCCCGGAAAAGATTTTCTGTGAATGATTCAAAACGGGAATTTTCAGAAAGCCCGTGTTCAGATACATAGCCCATGCCGATGCCAAGAAAAAACACCAGACACAGAGTCAGAATTTTTTTGGGAATACTCATACAAACCTCAGAAGGCTGTTTTTACTATCTTATTGGAAATGAAAGCGGAGTATGATAAGATGATGATAAAAGTGCGGAAGAGAAAAATACAGGAGGAAGAAAAAATGGCAGAGATTTATGATATCGCAATTCTGGGGGCAGGACCTGCAGGGATCAGTGCGGCGATTTATGCTGCGCGTGCCCGTTTAAATACGTTATGGTTAGACAGACAGTTTGCACAGGGAGGGCAGATCCTGAATACTTATGAGGTGGACAATTATCCGGGACTTCCGGGGATCAGCGGAATGGATCTGGGTGAAGCTATGGGAGATCATGCAGCGAAGCTGGGAATTGAGCCGGTGCGTGAAAATGTTCTTTCTGTGGAAAATGCAGAAGGTTCAGGAAGTGAGAAGATTATCCGGACAAAGAAGCATGAATACAGAGCCAGGACAGTGATCCTTGCCTGCGGTGCCAGCCACAGAAGGCTGAATATTCCCGGTGAGGAAGAATTTTCCGGAATGGGTGTTTCCTACTGCGCTACCTGCGATGGCACTTTTTTCAGGGATAAAACAGCGGTGGTGATCGGCGGTGGAAATATGGCTCTGGAAGATGCGATTTTTCTTTCAAGAATCTGTCAAAAGGTTTATGTGGTTCACAGACGGGATGAATTTCGCGGAGATCAGATTCTTCAGGACAGTCTGAATACATGCGAAAATGTAGAAATCATCTGGGACAGTGTGGCAGTAGAAGTGCAGGGAACGGAGAGTGTGACCGGTCTGAAGATCCGCAATGTGAAAAATGACAGCGAATCTGTGATCCGGACAGATGGTGTGTTTATTGCAGTGGGATTAGTTCCGAATACAGAGCGATTTCAGGAACTTGTGGTGCTGGATAAAGGAGGATATATTATTGCGGGAGAAGAAGGAATCACGCAGACTCCGGGAGTTTTTGCAGCAGGAGATATCCGCACCAAAAAGCTCCGCCAGGTCGTGACAGCAGTGGCAGACGGTGCCAATGCTGTGGCTTCTGCGCAGAACTATCTGATGACAAATAAGTAAATGATTCGTTGCTGTGTCTGTGTACCTGAATGAACGGTAATGGCTGTAATAGCAGTGATAATAGTAACAACAAGGATAATAGTAACAGCAGTGCCAATGAGTTTGTTTTCTCACAGTTTGTTCATTTGACAAAATGACTCCTCTATGATAACATACACAAATGCGTAACAAAGTGTAATAATTATGTAACAATTTAAACGAATGAAGCAGCAAAGCGGTGGGCGGAGAATCCTGCAAACAGGATTCTTTCTTGCGTTAGCGAAGAACCCTGGCGGGGTTCTCCCTGAATATGGTATTACAGTAAAGAACCAGCGCAAAATGGGCGTTTCGACAATTTGCACAAAGTATGTCGATATATGGGAAAAGTGGATAATTTCATGCACATTCTTTCCACATACAGAACTTACCAGAAAGCCTGAAAAATAAAGTTATGCACAAAGTTATCCACATTATCCACATTTTTGATGTGTGAATAACTTGATTTACATAATGAAAAAAGAAACGTATGTTTTGTGTAAAATGATAAATTGCGGTTTCAGGCACAAAAAAATGTGGAAATCCATTGACTTTGGTAAATTCTAAAAATCATATTATATTGTATAAAAAAGACAAAATACATATAAATATACAGAAATAATCTGACTATTTATCATGATGTTTTCAGGAACGAAGCAACAGAGGATAGAAAAAGAATCCATATTACAGAAAGTGGAAATTTCCACAAAGGAATCAGAAATGTGGATAATGTAGAAACAAAACGAAAACCGCCGGGGATAACTTTCCACAGCGGTTTTCCACATTCTTTATTTCTGTTTCATTCGTTTGATAACTTTTAAACGTGTGAACTCTTCTCGCTCTTTCTCTTCCAGAGCATTCTGAATGTCTTTGGTCAGTGCTTCGTACTTTGGAATGGTGATATTCTTCAGTGCGTTGGCACGTTTCTGGGTTTTCTTGATGTTGGCTGCAAGGCGGATGGCTGCGTTTTCCACCATGGACAGGCGGATGGACAGTTCTTTTACCTTTTCAAAGGCAGCCTTGGCTTCGTCCAGAGACATCTTTGTGCTGTAGTAGGCATAGGTTGGCGTGTTGGTTGTTTTGTCATATTCCACAAGAGGAATCTCCGTACCCATAACGCTTCGGGTTTTGATGCGGATGGAGTTCTCGATGGGAACGGTACATGCAATCTGCTGGACAAAGGCGATACCGATCTCCATATTGGCTTTCTGCAGGGCGGCATAGGCGGTGCGGAAAGTTACATCGATCTGTGTCTGGATATCTTTTGCCTGATCGATTAGATCCATCATCTCTCGGATCAGGATGTTACGCTTTTTGTCCATCAGCTCATAGCCCTGACGGGAAAGTTTCAGTGAGTTCTTTGCAAGTATCAGGTTTCCCTTGGTGGGAAAGGTATTCGGATCCATTCAATCACCTCGCTTCTTTTAGCGTACTGTTTCGTGATAGTACTTATCGAGGATCTTCGTATCGATTCGGTCAAGCTCTTCTTTCGGAAGAAGTCCCAGAAGTTCCCAGCCTTTATCAAGGGTCTCGGTGATGCTTCGGTTCTCTGTCTCGGACTGGCCGACAAATTCGCTCTCAAAAGCTTTACCAAATACCAGGTAACGCTTATCCAGCGGGGAAAGCTCGTCTTCACCGATAACGGAAGCAAGGGCTCTGGCATCTCCAACCTTTGCATAGCAGGAGAAGAGCTGGTTTGCGACATCCTGATGGTCAGCTCTGGTGTAGCCTTCACCGATACCATCCTTCATCAGACGGGAAAGGGAAGGAAGCACGTTGATCGGCGGGTAGATCGCCTGTCCGTGAAGCTGTCTGTCCAGAACGATCTGACCTTCAGTGATGTAACCGGTAAGGTCAGGAATCGGGTGGGTGATATCATCGTTTGGCATGGTCAGGATCGGAATCTGGGTTACAGAACCCGGTTTGCCTTTTACGATACCTGCACGTTCGTACAGGGTTGCAAGTTCACTGTACAGATAACCCGGATAACCTTTACGGGATGGGATCTCACCTTTGGAGGAGGAAACTTCTCGCATGGCTTCGCAGAAAGATGTGATATCTGTCAGGATAACCAGGATGTGCATTCCTTTTTCAAAAGCAAGATATTCTGCGGCAGTGAGGGCGATCTTCGGTGTAAGAAGACGCTCAACAACCGGATCATTGGCAAGATTCAGGAACATGACTACATGGTCGGCAGCACCGCTTTCCTCGAACGTACGGCGGAAAAATTCTGCTACGTCATATTTAACACCCATTGCTGCGAAAACAATGGCAAATTTCTCATCGGAACCCTCTCCCAGAGATGCCTGCTGTACGATCTGTGCAGCCAGCTTATCATGAGGAAGACCGTTTCCGGAAAAGATTGGCAGCTTCTGTCCACGGATCAGGGTGGTCAGTCCGTCGATTGCGGAAATACCGGTGTTGATATAGTTTCGCGGATATTCACGGGCTACCGGGTTCAGCGGCAGACCGTTGATATTCAATCTGACTTCCGGGGTGATATCTCCCAGACCGTCAATTGGCTGGCCGATACCGTTGAAAGTACGTCCGAGGATTTCAGGGGAAAGCCCGATCTCCATTGGATGTCCGGTCAGTCTTGTGTGGGTATTGCTCAGGGACATGCTGTCGGTTCCTTCAAAAACCTGGATGACAGCTTTGTCCTCATAAATCTCAATAATACGGCCGATCTTGCGAGTCCCGTCGTCCATGTGAAATTCTACGATTTCCTCATAGGAGGCATTCTTGACACCTTCCAGGACCACCAGAGGTCCGTTTATTTCGCTTAAGCCTAAATATTCAATTGCCATAAACTTCTCCTCTCTGTTACTATCCATGGCCGGTTTTACGAATCTGATTCAGAACGGCCATGGATAGTAACCATTACGGCATCAGCCGTTTTTCTCCATTATATTGTCATAGAAAGCATCGATGTCCTGCATATACTGGTCGAATTTATCAAGCTGGTTGTTTGCTACATCATATTTAATGGAAATGATTTTTTCAAAGATGTTGTTGCCTTCTTTCAGTACGGAAACCGGCATTCCACGGTTGATGAGTGCGCGGCATTTCTCGTAGAGATGAAGGATGGTTTCCATCATCAGGAACTGTTTTTCCATCGGTACGCAGGTGTCTTCTGCGTGGAAAGCGTTCTGCTGGAGGAATCCCAGACGGATGACTCTGGCGATTTCCAGTGTCAGTTTCTGGTCGTCCGGAAGAACATCGCTTCCGATCAGTTTAACGATTTCCATCAGAGAGCTTTCCTGGTTTAGGATTGCCATGAGCTGGTTTCTGTCTGCCACAAACTTAGGGGAAACGTGTTCTCTGTACCATGGGGTCAGGTCTTCCAGGTATTCACTGTAACTGGTAAGCCAGTGAATGGCAGGGAAGTGACGGGCATAGGCAAGGGATTTGTCCAGTCCCCAGAAGCAGCGGACGAAACGCTTGGTGTTCTGTGTAACAGGCTCTGAGAAGTCACCACCCTGAGGGGAAACGGCTCCGATAATGGAGACAGAGCCTTCGGTTCCGTTTAAGTTCTGCATCATTCCTGCACGCTCATAGAATGCGGACAGCTTGGATGCCAGATATGCAGGGAAACCTTCCTCAGCAGGCATTTCCTCCAGACGTCCGGACAGTTCTCGAAGAGCCTCTGCCCAACGGGAAGTGGAGTCTGCCATGATGGCTACGTCATAGCCCATGTCGCGGAAATACTCCGCGATGGTGATGCCGGTGTAGATGGACGCCTCACGCGCAGCCACCGGCATATCGGAGGTGTTGGCGATGAGCACGGTGCGCTTCATGAGCGGCTCGCCGTTGCGCGGGTCGGTCAGCTCCGGGAACTCCATGAGAACGTCGGTCATCTCGTTGCCGCGCTCGCCGCAGCCGATGTAAACCACGATGTCCACATCGGACCACTTGGCCAGGGCGTGCTGCATCACCGTTTTACCAGAACCAAATGGGCCGGGGATGGCGGCGGTGCCCCCCTTGGCCACGGGGAAGAAGGTGTCCACGATCCGCTGTCCGGACTGGAGGGGCACCACAGGGGGATACTTGTGCTTATAGGGGCGGCCCACACGGACAGGCCATTTCTGCATCATGGTTACATTCACGTCATTGCCCTTTTCATCTGTGATGATACAAACGGTTTCCTCAATGGTGAAATCGCCGATAAAAATTTCCTTAATAACGCCCTTGAGGCCATAGGGAACCATGATTTTACACTGCACCACAGCCGTTTCCTGCACAAAACCGATTTCATCCCCCGCAACTACTGCATCGCCGGGCTGCTTTGTGGGTTCAAATTTCCATTTCTTTTCTCTGTCCAGAGAGGGCACCTCAACACCTCTGCGGATGTTTGTGCCGCCCACCTCGTACATTTTTTCCAATGGACGCTGGATACCGTCATAGATGGTAGAAATCAGCCCGGGGCCAAGCTCTACGCTCATAGGCATCCCAACGGATACAACCTCTTCTCCGGGGCCAAGCCCTGCCGTTTCCTCATAAACCTGAATAGAGGCTTTATCTCCGTGCATTTCGATGATTTCACCGATCAAATGCTTATCAGATACACGAACCACGTCAAACATATTGGCATCTCTCATGCCCTCCGCAATGACCAGTGGACCGGATACCTTTACGATCGTGCCTGTTTTCATATCTTCATTCACCTACAATCATTCATTATTCGCTAAACAATATATCTGCGCCGATGGCACGCTTTGCCGATTCACGCACCTCATTCATGCCCAGCCCCATGCTGCCGCCGATACCGG
>ERZ838399.1954-NODE-1954-length-16873-cov-5.832144_pt1 | contig 16873 bp, 13 predicted proteins | sample MGYA00519683_ERZ838399 | MGnify/ENA primary metagenome ERZ838399 (study PRJEB31850, sample SAMEA3708833) | human gut metagenome | biome: human gut; feature: human-associated habitat; material: faeces | place: China | collected 2014 ...
ATTATATGAAAAAATATACTTTTCCGAATGACAAACATCTGGAAGAAGTGGTGGATTCTGTTTATGAAAAAATCGAAGATGCAGAAATCTGGATTCCGTATGGAGAGGTCTTTAAGCATTATAGATCCAAACAATCGGATATCAACAAACGTGTCAGGAAATCTCTGAATGAAAAAGAAGAGAGTCGGATTGAGAAGGTCTGTTTTATGAATATGTGTATGATTCAGGATCATAAAGGAAATGTACTGGCTCTGGATAAAGTAAATGATAGCTATACCGGTACGACTTTCCCAGGTGGTCACGTAGAAGCAAATGAGACTTTTCAGAAATCTATGATTCGGGAGGTCTGGGAAGAAACAGGACTTACGATCGAAGCACCGAAGCTTGGAGGATTATATCATTGGCATAAGGGCGGAGTGCATTATGTCATTACCCTGTATAAAGCAGATAAGTTCACCGGAGACTTGAAGAGTTCTGAGGAAGGAAGAGTTTATTGGATTCCGCTGGAAGAGTTAAAAACAAAAGAACTTGCTACAGGTATGGAACACGTTTTAAAGATTCTGGAATCAGAGCAGGTGGATGAGTGCTATATGCATCTGGAAGCAGATGGATATGTGGGAGATTTGTATTAAAGAATTACATGAGAAATGGCTGCCTGCTCATTGGAGAAAAGACGGCCATTCTTTATAAGATACATCATTCATCTATTCTGTTTTTTGCTGTTCACTTTTAGAAGTGAAATTAATATATTTGGCACGTTGTAAAATTGAAATAACTGCATCAATGCTTTCTGGATTGGAAAAGCTCATGATAAAAGGCTCTTCTTCAAATTCCATGGATTCGAATCCAGGATTCTGATCTGGATTCTTGAGTATATGGATGGGACGTGCACTCTGATTATAAAATGCCAGTTGTGCGGAATCTGTAGTGTTACCGATGACACCAATGCCTACATCCCCTTTTCCAAAATCTATTCTACGTTTATTTAAGTTGATCATTTTCAAAAATCTCCTTTTTCAAAAATAGCATATTTAGTAATTTTCTATTATTCCCGAAGTAGGGATATCTTTTAAAAAGTCACTGTTGGAAGTAATCGGAGAATCTATAATCTGAACGCCGCTTCGTTTCATCATTCGAAATTTGAAATCAAGAAGTTCCGGTGGAACTTTCAGTTCTGCGGCAGCCTGGAAAAAGGACATATCAGCGTTAAGCATTTCCAGGACATCTTCATCTTCCAGAAGATAATCAGCGGCAAAGCAATTCGCTTCATATTCACATTGTGACACTCCATCGAATAATTCAAAATCATGAAAACACTTGATCTGAAGGGTTTTCTGATGAAGGAGTGCGTGCCCAATCTCGTGGATCAGGATAATCTGTTGTATGATTTCCGGCAGATCGCTGTTAATGACGATGCAGGTCTTTCGACATTCCCGCATACAGAAGCCTTTACAACAGTTTGGATCAGTTCCAAGCGGAAGCTTCTTAACAATAATATGCATAGCGGCTGCAAGGCGATACGGATCACTTTCCTGATATTTTGCTTTTACTTTATTAACAGTGTCTCTTATACATTTTGAACTCATAAAAACACCTCGATATTTCATAAGATAGTTTGCTGCAAGTATAGAGTAGCAAAAGTGCTGTACGAAAATACGGACACCTATGAATCACTTTCCGTTTCAGTGTTTTTCTTTTTCCGTCCAAATGTCTTTTTAGCTTCCATCTTACAGGAAAGATATGCTTTGGTTACAGCCTGATAGAAAGCATCTTTTGCTTCTTCGTCAAGTTCGCCACCAGCGAAAAGAGCACGGTTGGCTTCGAGAATCTCATTGATGTCTCTGGCTCCTTTTTCACCAAGCTGTCCATTGACTTCATCAATATAATCCATTTTTTCAATTCCATAAGAAGGATCTGTGATCTCATCATGTTTTAAATAATCGTAAGAGACATTTAATGCATGAGCGAGTTTTCTCATAGTAGAGATTCGTGCGATGGTGCCGGAACTTTCATAAGCTGCAATCGCACGCTGGGATACGCCGACCAGTTTTGCAAGTTCTTTCTGTGTCAGATGATTCTGTTCTCGTTGAAATTTAATCTTGTCTGAAAAATTCATAGTGGGATCCTTTCAAAGTTTTTGAAATCGTAACTTCATCAACTTTATAAAAACTATTGACAGAGTTCATTATCACGTATAGAATACAAACAAATGTTCGTGAAGTTAGTAGAAATTATAATTCAAAAACTTCACAAAGTCAATATGAAGCAAAGAAGTTTTATTACGATTTTTAGACTGGTAGGTGAATGTTATGAGCAGGACAATTCTTCATTCAGATATGAATTGCTTTTACGCAAGTGTCGAGATGTTGCATCATCCGGAACTTGCCGGAAAGCCGATGGCAGTTGGGGGCGATCCGGAGGCAAGACATGGAATTGTGCTGACTGCGAATTATATTGCAAAGCGAGCCGGAGTAAAAACAGGTATGGCATTGTGGCAGGCAAGGCAGGTTTGCCCGGAAATAATTTTTGTACCGCCTCGCAATGAAGCAAAAACAAATCGAAATTTTTACCGGACTTTTACGAAATCACACATTGAATAATATCCCTCTGCATGATATGATTAAACCTGCCAAGTCACATTCACAGACAAAGGAGAGGATTTATCATGCAGGTATCAGATAAATTAATCAGACCCTTAACAGAAGCAAAGTATTTAAATGCGGATAATGTCAGCCGGTATCGCTGCATTATGCGTATTTTTTTTGAGAATTATGAGAAATTGAGATACTGGATGTATCAGGAAGATATCTATGAAGAAATGATCAAAGATCCCTTTTTTGCGGATTACCGGCCGGAGCAGTGTCAGCAGGATCTGGCGATGCTGGTGGAATGGAAGAATCTGAATACCATTCAGGATACAAGAAAAGTGGCTTCTATCGAAGAATTCAAGAACAAGAAGTATCGATACCAGATGTCTGAATACAGTGTGGAAATTGAACGTCTGGTGCTGCGCCTGGAGAATCTGTTTATTGAAGGAGCATCTCTGGAACCGACTTTGCTGGAGAGAATCAGAAGAGAGATTGAGCGTTTTCCAGAGATGGCAGAAGTGGATGGAAACGAAGTATATACCTGGTGGACAGATCTGAATAATGACTTTGTCCGCCTGAACCAGAACTATCAGGATTACATCCGTGATCTGAACAGTGTGAAAGCAGAGGAAATGATGCACACAAAAGAATTTCTGGTTTTTAAAGATCGGTTGATTGAATATCTGCGTAGTTTTATCAAGGGATTACAGCGAAATGTCGGAGTAATTGAAGAGAGTTTACGGAGCCAGAAAGAAGAAGTCAGAGAGACGGTCTTTGGGAAGATTATTGAATATGAATTACTGATACCAAGAATGGAAGTTGAAATATCCAGACCAATGATCGAGGAGAAAATACGAGGAAGATTTCAGAGCATTTACAACTGGTTTGTGGGAGCAGAAGGAGCGGAAAATGAAGCCGGAAAGCTGTTTGATGCAACCAACGAGATTATCAGAAGAATTACAAGATATGCAGCCCAGCTCAGCGAAAAAAATGCTCTTGGAGCGAATCGAAAAGAAGAGTATAAAAAAGCAGCCGAACTTTTTCTGCGATGCAATGATTTATCGGAAGCACATAAAATGTCAGCAATGGTATTTGGGATTGAGCGTCCCTGGCATCTGGCAGGAGATCTGATCCGTGAAACGGACAGCATGAATCAGGAGGTATATGAAGAAGTCCCATTACAATTCACCTTAAAGCCAAGGGTGCGAACATATAGAGAAAAGTCAAAAAGAAGCGGCATCCGCGAATCAGCAGAACAGAAACAGGAGACAAGAAGAAAACTGCTTCAGAAGCAAAAAGAAGAAATGCAGAAGTTACAGCAGTTGGAGAAGAAGGGCAGAATTGATTTTGCAGAGCTGCCAGTGCTGGAACCAAGGATTCGTGAAATTCTTTTAAAATGGCTTTCAGATGCAATGGAGGATGCAGATTTCACTGCCAGAACAGACGATGGAAGACGTTATGTGCTGGATCGGACACATGCAGGAGAGAAATGTGTCGTTCATTGTGAAGACGGCAACTTTACAATGCCAAGAATGGCAATTGTATTTCAGGAGGAAACAGAATGACAGAACTGGAAATCCTTTTGAACCGGAGATGGATCTTAAAATCCGGGGAAAAAGAACTCTATTATAAACTCAGGGATTCACTGGGAGAACTTAGAAAATTTACAACAGAGAAACTGGGATGCCAGATCATTGATAATTCACTCCTGATTAAAATGGAAAAGATTCCTGTGATACCCGAAGATTTCATGGGAATCCAGACATTTTCATCAAAAGAAGAATACGCTTATCTTTGTATTCTGCTGATGTTTCTGGAAGACCGGGATGCAGACAGTCAGTTTATCCTGTCCCAGTTGACAGAATATATAAGCGCAAATCTTCCGGGAGATATTTCTGACTGGACATTATATGCCAACAGACGAAGACTGATCAGGGTTCTTCGGTATGCAGTAGACCAGGGACTGGTTGAGATTACAGATGGAAATGAAGATATGTTTATGGATAATGAGGCCGGAGAAGTTCTTTATGGAAATACCGGTGCATCCAGATATTTTATGAGAAATTTTTCCAAAGACATTCTGGAATATACAAAGCCGGAAGATTTTCAGGAAAGTGAATGGTTTCAGGTAGATGAGGACAGAGGATTTGCGAGACGACACCGCGTTTATAAGAGACTGCTGTTTGCACCTGCCATGTACAGGGAAGATGGTTCAGATGAGGATTTTGAATATCTGAAATATTATGGCAGAAGATTAGGTGAGGAATTGGAGCAGACGTTTGACTGTCATGTCCATATTCACAAAGGAAGTGCGTATCTTTTATCCGGTGAAAACTGCAGGATGGGAAATACTTTTCCGGGAAATAATTCACTGTCTGATATTTTACTTTTATGCTTCGGTGAAATAAGAGAAAAGATAGAGTCAAAACAATGGAAAACAGAACCCGGAGAGATGTGTTCTGTAAACAAAATAGAATTTGAAGATTTACTGAAAAAAGTAAAGAAAGACTACGGCAGCGGATTTTCCAAAAACTACAGGGATATGCCGGAAGGTGAGTTTGTAAAAACAGTAACAGATGAGATGGAACGCTGGATGTTTTTGAAAAAAGAAGATGCCATGCAGCAGATAAGAATCTGTCCGGCAGTCGGAAAATTGCAGGGAAGTTATCCGGAAGACTACTCAGGAGGAGAAAAAGATGAACAGTAGATGGCAGGCAAACAAAATAGGACTGATCAATTTCTGGTATTATGATGAGCAGGAATTTCCGTTTGTAAAAGGCAGAATGCTTCTCCGTGGTTCCAATGGTTCCGGAAAATCCGTTACCATGCAGAGTGTTGTTCCACTCCTGCTGGATGGAAATATGAGTCCGGAAAGACTGGACCCGTTTGGCTCAAGAGACAGAAAAATGAGCAGTTATCTTCTGGAAGAGAATGACGGACGGGAAGAACGTACCGGCTATTTATACCTTGAATTTAAGAGACAGGACAGTGAAACATACCTTACGATCGGAATGGGAATTCGTGCGAGAAAGGGGAAACCTCTGGATAAATGGTATTTCAGTCTGACCGATGGAAGACGGATTGGAAAAGATTTCTTCCTTTATAAAGAGACGGGGGAGAAAATAACTCTGTCAAAAAAAGAGCTGGAAAATCGTATTGGCAGCGGTGGAAGAGTGATCGACAGACAGTCCGATTATATGGAATACGTGAACCGGCAGATTTTTGGCTTTGATACTCCGGAAGAATATAAAGAGATGATCGATCTGCTGATCCAGTTAAGAACACCGAAACTGTCAAAAGATTTCAAACCGTCAGTGATCAATGATATCCTGAGTGATTCCCTTCAGCCGCTTTCTGATGAGGATCTTCGTCCAATGTCAGAAGCGATTGAAAATATGGATGCAATGAATATGAATCTGAAGAGCAGACGTGAAGCACGTCAGGCAGCAGAGAAAATCAATGTAGTGTTAAAGAAATATAACAAGAAGATGCTGTATGATAAAGCAGTCAGATTTGAACAGGCGAAGTCGAAACTGGAAGAAGCAAAGAATGCAGAAACAGAGCATGAAGAGCGAAAAAATCTCTGCGGCCAGAAAATAGAGGAGCTGGAAACAGAACTTCAGCAGCTGGATGCCAGACATGAATCCATGGAAAAAGAAAAGGAGTCATTGAGTAAAAGTGATGCAGTTGCGTTGAAAAACAGAGAAGCAGCACTGACTCAGGAAATAGAAAAACAGGAGAAAGATTTAGCAGAGAAAAAGCAGTTTCTGCAGAAGAAGCAGGAACAATATCAGGATGTAGAAAACCAGATTAAGGAAGAAGAAGACCGAAGATACGAGAAAGAAAAAGAGATGAATGATCTTCTGGAAGAAATGGAATCAGAAGCTGAGACAATGGCTTTTGAAGAACATTCATTTATGCAGGAAGAACTTCTTAAAAATCAGGAAGAACCTTATAAATTTGATCTGCATCAGCAGCAGTTTGAGCATACCAGAGAACAGATTGGAAAAGGTCTGGAGATCCTGTCAGAGACCCGGAAACTGGAACAGAAAAAAGATGAACTTGTACAGCAGCGGGATCAGCAGACACGTAAAATGGATTCCGCACAGCGCAAAATATCTGAACTGGAAAGTGTACTTGTTCAGGTGGAAAATGAATGGAAAGAAGCATTATATCAGTGGAATGGAAACAATCAGGAGCTTACTTTGGACAAAGAATTGCTCCGGGATTTAAGCAATTTTGCAGATTCTTATGGAGAAAGTTCAGACTTTGCAGTTGTCCGTCAGAAGGTTGCTGATGTATGGATCCATATTAAGACAATGATAGAGACAGCTCTGGAAAAGAGCAGACTGGAAGCAGGAGCGTACCGGACAGAAATAGCAGAAGTTCAAAGCGAATTATCTGCGTGGGAAAATCAGAAAGAACCGGAACCGCCGCGGTCAGAAGCTGTGGTCAGGAATCGCCGGAGACTGGATGCGATGAACATTCCATATCAGGAGTTCTACAAAGTAATCGAATTTGGAGCGGAATTGGATGAAACTGCCTGCAGCCGTCTGGAAGAAGCACTGCTTTGCATGGGAATCCTGGATGCGGTCGTAGTGGAGGAACAGTATAAAGAGCAGGTGCTGCAGTGGGAAAAAGGATGCGAAGACCGTTATCTTTTCGCAGGAAACAAACAGGCAGAGAAAAGTCTGCTGGATGTTCTGGAACTTAATGAGGACATGAATGATATTTTTTCCAGCCAGAGACTGACTAAAATACTGGGAAGTATTGCCTACGATACAGATGCTGATATGGCAGTTCTGCCGGATGGAACTTACCGTATGGGCGTTCTTACCGGAACCGTTACAGGGGAGCATGAAGCAGGATTTCTCGGACAGAAAGCAAGAGAAAGACAGAGACTTGCGAAGATAGAAGAATGCAGAAAACAGATATCTGAACTGGAAGAAAAGCTTCAGCAGTGTGAAAAAGAGCAGCAGAATCTGTCAGAGAGAAAGGAAACTCTGCAGAAAGAATATGAAAATCTGCCAACAGATATTGATCTGCGTGAAGCTCTTCATATGCTGCGGGAACAGGAAAATGAATTAAAACTGTTAAAGAATGAAAATGACAGACTGGAAACCGCATTAAGAGATGTGATTGAAGTACTTAAGGAAAAAAAGAAAGAAGTACTGACAATTGCGGAAGCACTTTATCTGGACTGTTCCTATACTGTTTTCAAAGATGCAAAGACAGCAGCAGAAGAATATGGAAAACATCTTGTGGGATTAAAAGCAGCTCATGAGATGCTGCTTCGAAGTATAGGATATCTGTCTGCTTCAAGAGAAAGACTGGAGGATCTGGACGCAGATATGGATCAGATCCGCTATGATCTTGGATCACTTCAAAGAGAACTGGCAGGAAAGACAGAAGAAAAGCATTCTATTGAGGAGCAGTTAAGACTGACAGATTATGAGGAAATCAAAGAGCGCCTGGATGCATGTATTTCCTGGCTTCGCGCATATCCTGATAAATTACAGGAAACAGTGAGCAGCAAGACTCAGAAACAGGAAGAAATGAAGCAGATGGCTGTGAAACTGGAAGATGACAGGAAGAAAATCCAGGTTTACGAAGAGAAGACAAAATATTATTCCAGATGTTATGAAGCGGAATATGCTTTAAATTATATAGAATTTCCGGATGAACTTCAAAAGGATGTCGGACACATCAGGGCTTATCTGGAAGCTGAAGGAAAGACTCTTAATAAGGATACGATCATCAACAATTTAAACAGCGTTTATTTTGAAAACAGAGGATTTCTGGTAGATTATCAGTTGATGCAGAATGAATTATTTGAGGATCTGGAGGAGGAAAAAGCAGATGAATTTACTCCTAAGAGACTGGATATTTCCGCCCGTTATCAGGGGGTAAAGATTTCATTTGCAAGTCTTCTGATTCATTTGGAGGAAGACATCAGAGAGCTGGAAAATCTGATCAAAGATGGAGACCGCGAGCTTTTTGAGGACATTCTTGCCAACACAGTAAGCCGCAAGATCCGTGGAAAAATTAACTCTTCCATTACCTGGGTACAGAAAATGAATTCACTGATGAATGGAATGAATACCTCAAGCGGTTTGAAACTCAGTTTAAGATGGAGAAGCAAAACAGCAGAGCAGGAAGACCAGCTGGATACCAAAGAACTGGTAGAATTATTGAAGAAAGATTACCGACTGATGAGCGAAGAGGAAGCTTCCCGTCTTTCAGCGCATTTCCGTTCCAAAGTAGATGAGGCACGCAGAAATGCAAGAGACAGTGCAGGGATGGTATCATTCTATCAGATTATGAAGGATACGCTGGATTACAGAAAGTGGTTTGAATTTCAGTTGTTCTGCCAGAAGAGTGGTGAGCGTCAGAAAGAACTGACAAACAGTGTGTTTGGCACATTCAGCGGTGGGGAAAAAGCGATGTCTATGTATGTGCCGCTGTTCTCAGCAGTCGTTGCAAAGTATCAGGGCGGCAGAGAAGATGCTCCGAGACTGATTTCGTTGGATGAGGCTTTTGCAGGAGTTGATAATAAAAATATCCGGGATATGTTCCGTCTTATGACAGAATTTCAATTTGATTTTATTATCAATTCTCAGGTGCTCTGGGGAGACTGCGATACACTGGATGCACTTGCCATCTATCAGTTGATCCGTCCGGAAAATGCGAAATTTGTTACTGTAATGCCATATCTCTGGAATGGTCATAAGAAAGAACTGATGGAAGATGAGGAAAATGTAGAAAAGAGAGGAACAGAGATTGAGCAGGCAGCAGGAATCTGAGCTGGCGAAAGAGTGTGTAGAATATTTTCGACAGAACTCGGTGTGGGAAAAAGTTCTGAAAGGATTTCGTGAGAAATATTTTTCCTACGGGAAATTTGCCGGAAGTATTATCCTCAGGAATCCATCATTGGAAGAGATTGAAGAATTGGAAGGCTTCTTTGGAAAAAACTTTCACCGCCAGAAAAGTGTTTCCATATCTGCTGAAAAATTTCAGAAAGTATTAGAAAACAGCCGCTATAAAGAAATCACACCAGATATGCTGCTGGAGAGTTACTTTGGACAGCCATTGCGTGGAAAACAGGAAGAAAAACTGTTAAAAGAGCAGAAAAGGCAGGAGCTGCTACGGCGTGTCAGCAGTGATTATGAGGGAACACCGGCACAGGCAGAGATGGAATATATTTTGCAGATGCTGAAAGGAAATAACAGGGAAGATTTTGCGGAACTGGAACAGCAGTTGAGATTATCGGCAGAGATATTCAACAGGCTCCCATACAGGAAAGAGCAGAAGATATACCTGGCAGTTTTTGCAGCAATGCTGACTGGGAATCCGCATGCCTTTGACCAGGGAACTGAGGGAGGCAGAATACTTTATCAGATGGTTGAGAGAAATCTGGAACTGCGAAATTTAGCAGTATCTGAAACAGAAATATTTGCGGCATATAAGAGGCAGAAAAGCTATCTTGCAGCAGGAATTCTTCTGGATGACGTGTCGAATTATGCAATGCTGTGTAATGTAGAGGCAGTCAAAAAAGATGGCAGTATTCATCGGGGAATGGATGGATTTCTGAAAGAAAACGATATGATCCAGGTTCCTCTTGCAGTGATCGCAGACTGGAAAGAAGTGAGATGTCGGCAGCAGAAAATCTATATTGTGGAAAATCCATCTGTTTTTGCGATGCTGTGTGGAAAGACAGAGCAGGGACAGATGGATACTCTGTGCTCCTGCATGTGTATGAACGGCCAGCCACGACTCGCAGGTCTGATGATCCTTGATCTTCTGGCAGAATCAGGAACGACCATTTATTATTCTGGTGATCTGGATCCCGAGGGCATTCTGATCGCACAAAAACTGGCGGATTATTATAAGGGAAAGTTTTATTTCTGGCATATGGATGTAGAAGACTATGAGAAATGCAGATCAGAGGAAACCATTTCCGACAGGAGAATGAAGATTTTGGATAAGATCACAGATGCCAGACTGATTCCGGTAGTGAATCAGATAAGAAAGTACAAAACTGCCGGGTATCAGGAAATGGTTTTTAGCGATAACATTTATTAGATGCGTTGAAATAGCAAGATTAGTAAATATAATTACAGAATGAAAAGTATAAGAAACCTTGTTTCAGAAATTTTTCTGAAACAGGTTTTTTTGCATCAATTTGGAATATATGTTATGGTAATATTAAAAGTGAGATAAAGTCATAGGATAATAAATTTTAAAATAAGAAGAATATTGGTGATTGAAAATATGCTGGAAAAAATTATAGAGCTTACAAATGAATATATAGAGAGTATGCCGAAAAAAGAACGCAAAAAATATGGACAGTTTTTTACCAGTATGGAAACTGCTCGTTTTATGGCTGGATTATATAATATTAACGAAAAAAAGAGCAAAGTAAGTGTACTTGATGCAGGAGCTGGTTCAGGTATATTATCGTGTGCTTTTATTGAACGACTGGAAACAATAGATTCCATTCAGGAGATTGAACTCACCTGTTATGAGAATGATGAAAATGTATTGCCATTGCTGAAATGTAATTTGGAATATTGCAAAGAAAAGACAAAGAAAAAGCTTACGGTTCATATAATTGAAGATAATTATATTCTGAGTCAATATCTGGATTTTAACCATATGTTTGGTGGCAGCGCAGAGCCTGAGAAATATGATTTTGTGATTGGAAATCCACCATATATGAAAATATCAAAAGATGCACCAGAGGCAGCTGCGATGCCGGGAGTATGTTACGGCGCGCCAAATTTATACTTCATTTTTGCATCTATGGGATTATTTAACTTATGCGAAAATGGGGAGATGGTGTACATTATTCCGAGATCATGGACATCAGGAGCGTATTTTAAACGGTTTCGGGAATATTTTCTGACAGAGGGAAAATTGGAACATATTCATCTTTTTGTCAGTCGAAGTAAGGTTTTTGACAAGGAAAGTGTATTACAGGAAATAATTATTATTAAAGTAAAGAAAACAACTGAAAAACCAGAAACAGTTACGATTACATCTTCGAAATCAAATAGTGATTTTGACGAGTTAACATCATTGACAGTTCCGTATGATCTGGTTGTAGCTGGTTCAGATTATTATGTTTACCTTGTGACAGATGAAAATGAAGTGGAAGTATTGAGAAAACTGCATAAATTTGATAAAACACTTCCGGAAATCGGTGTAAAAATGAAAACAGGATTAACTGTAGATTTCCGTAATCGTGAGATTTTGAGGGATGAAGAGGAAGAAGGGGCAATACCTTTATTCTATTCACAGCATATAAAACAAGGAAAAGTAGTATTTCCAATACAGAAAGAACATGAATATGTGGTGACCGATCAACGTGGATTGATGCAGGATAATAAAAATTATCTGTTTGTGAAACGCTTTACAGCAAAAGAAGAACCGAGAAGACTGCAGTGTGGGGTGTATCTGGCAAAAGAATTTCCACAATACAAAAAGATAAGCACTCAAAATAAGATTAATTTTGTGGATGGAGTTCTGACAGAAATGTCGGAATGCATGGTGTATGGATTGTATGTGTTGTTCAATTCTACATTGTATGATGAATATTATCGTATTTTAAATGGTTCCACACAGGTTAATTCTACAGAGATTAATGCAATGCCTGTACCGGATTTGGAGGCAATTCAGGAAATGGGCAGAAAAATGATCAAGAGTAGAGATTATTCAGAAGCAAATTGTGATTTGATATTGGAGGGATACTGTGACTGATAAGATAGAAGAGGCAAGAGAATTTTTGAAAGCTGTAGGTATGCCGAAAGCACAGCTGACTGATATATGTTGCTATGTGATTCTGGCAATGGCGGGAATGAAACCAGATATGTTCTGGAGTGAAGCAAGCAATGAATGGATTCGTATTCATGATATCATTCAATTTGTCAATACATTTTATTGTGTTACTTATGCTGAGAACAGCAGAGAAACATTTAGAAAACAGGCTCTGCACAGATTTCGAGGACTATGCAGACGCCAGACTGGGAGACATCTGTAAAAAGATTTACTCATTATCATGAAAAGCTAATTGATATATATGCTTCCAAAAAGAAAATGACAATGATGCCGGTAAATATAAATGGTAAAGATTTCAAGTTTTCTGCCGGTAAACATAATGAACTTCAGAAAGCTATTATTGAAGAATTTGCACCAAGATTTGCACCGCATTCTGAATGCTTATATGTTGGGGATACAATAGAAAAAGACCTGGTAAAGAATGTAGAAAAATTGCAAGAACTGGGATTTGAAATTACGCTTCATGATAAGATGCCAGATGTAGTGTTATATCGTGAGGACAAGAACTGGATCTATTTTGTTGAGTCGGTAACATCAGTAGGACCAATGGATCCGAAACGTATATTGGAAATTACAGAGATGACGAAAGACATTACGGCGGGAAAAATATTTGTAACAGCATTTCTGGATTTTAAGACATATAAGCGGTTTGCAGAGGAGCTTGCATGGGAAACAGAGGTTTGGATTGCTGAACTGCCGGAGCATATGATCCATTTGAATGGTGATCGGTTTATGGGACCGAGATAATAAGCGAAATGCTTAACGAGCAGTATGGAGATGGATTTGCAGAATTTTTGCTGTATTTGGTATTGCCTGATGAAAGATATAGTGGTAATAATATAAAAATAAAGAACACACTTACAAAAGCGGAGGTATCTCATTGATAAATACCAGAAGAAACATGATTATTGTAAAAGGCGTGATCAGAACATCTCAAATCAAGTTCTGCCAGTATAATCCTGATACACGGAAAATGGATATTGTTTTTTCAGATGATAAAAAATATTCGTATTCTTATTCAAACGTAGAATACCTGAAAGATCCTGAAATACTTACACCTGAATTATATCATATCAGAAAGGGAGAAAGAGACTTATTCAACATAGAAGCAATTTATCGTTTTTTTGGAGAAAATGATACTTACTATCATATCTGTTTTCAGAATAAAAGCGAAAGAGACTATCGGGAGAGTGAACTGGAGATTTTCAGATCCTGTCTCAGTGAGAAAAGTGCGGGAGATGTGTGGGAATATTTCAGACAGGTTGCGAATTTAAGTGAAATGAGAAATGAGGAATCCGGGGAGAAATTACTTGTCCGAAAATTTGAGAAACTGCCTTTTGTAGATGAGAAATCTGTACTTGCAAAATATTTAAATCCTGACAGGAAAGAAAATGAAGAAAAAAAAGAAGACTGGATACCGATTTTTCCTTTTGGTTGTAATAACAGCCAGTATAAAGCGGTCAAGAGAGCAATGGAGAATCAGATCAGTGTGATTCAGGGACCTCCGGGAACTGGAAAAACGCAGACAATCTTAAATATCATTGCAAATATACTGATGCAGGGAAAAAGCGTTCAGGTAGTTTCAAATAATAATTCAGCAACGGACAATGTATATGAAAAACTGGCATCACCGAAATATGGAATGGGTTTTCTTGTGGCAGCATTGGGAAATTCTAAAAATAAACAGACATTTATACAACAACAGAATGGTTGTTATCCAGATTTAAGTACATGGAGGTTGGAGACTGACCCAAATGATTTAAAAGAAGAAATTTTTAAAAAATCAAAAGAATTAAAAACAGTTTTTGATAAAAAAGAAAGATTATCTGACTTAAGACAGGAATATTCACAGATGATGACAGAGCTGGAGTATTTTAGACAGTATATAGAAGAGTCGGATGTAGATACGGATGTTTCCATATCCAGAAGAAAGCTGACCTCAAAACGTTGGATGGAAATCTGGCGGGAATGTCAGTTCCTTTCAGAAAGAAAAGGGAAAATAGGACTATTGTTTATATTGAGACATTTGATTGTATATGGAATTACAGGTCCGAAATTTTTCAGACAGGATATGGAAAAAATTATTACTTCATTGCAGGCGAAATATTATCAGGCCAGAGAGGAGGAACTTCTAAAAGAAATAGAAGAAACAGAGAGATTCCTGAATTCATCAAATGAAAATTTAATGAATGATTTATGTAAACAGTCAATGATTTTGCTGAAGGGAAAACTGGCGGAAAAGTATGGCAACAGAGAAAAGCGTAAAGTTTTTGAAAAAGATGATTTATTTCACGAACCATACCTGTTTCTGGATGAATACCCGATTACATTAAGTACAACTTTTTCTTCCCGCAACAGTCTGGGAAATGGAAACGTTATGTATGATTATCTGATTATGGATGAAGCGTCACAGGTAGACGTTGCCACCGGTGCGCTTGCACTTTCGGGAGCAAAAAATGCGATTATTGTAGGAGATACAAAGCAATTGCCAAATATAGTACCGGGAGAAGCAAGGGCAAAAGCAGAAGAAATTTTCGGGCAGTTTCATATTTCAGAAGGATACCAGTTTACGAGAAGTTTTTTGCAGTCAGTATTGGATGTGCTTCCGGATGTGACGCAGACTTTACTGCGTGAACATTACAGGTGCCATCCGAAGATTATCAATTTTTGTAATCAGAAATTTTATCGTGGCGAATTGCTGATCATGACAGAAGACAGAGGCGAATCAGATGTTTTGCATGCAATAAAAACGGTTCCGGGAAATCATGCCCGTGAACATTACAGTCAACGACAGATTGATGTGATAAAAAAAGAGATATTGTCACAATATGACTCAGATAAAAAAGAAACAGGGATTATAAGTCCGTATCGAGATCAGGTGAATGCAATTCAAAAAGAAATTCCGGATGTGGAAACTGCAACTGTGCATAAATTTCAGGGAAAAGAGAAAGACACGATTATTATTTCTACAGTGGATGATATGATTTCAGATTTTGCGGATGATCCATATCTGATCAATGTAGCAGTATCGAGGGCAAAAAAGAGACTGATACTGGTTATGACAGGAAATGAGCAGACACAGGAACGAAATATCACAGATCTTATGAAATATATTCAGTATAATAATTTTCAGGTTACAGACAGCAAAATTTATTCTATTTTTGATTATCTTTACGGTCAGTATACAAAGGAACGAACCGAATATATGAAGAAACATAAAAGGAAGTTTCCGATGCTTTCAGAGGATCTGGCATATTATACATTAATGGAAAAGATATTAAACCAGGATGAATATGCCAGTTTAAATGTTCTGAGTCATTTTCCTCTGAATATGCTGATCAGAAATCCGGATTTGTTAGAGGAAAGAGAGTGCCGGTATGCGATGAATCCTGCTACACATATTGATTTTCTTATCTATAACAGAATCAGTAAAAAACCTGTTATGGCACTGGAAATTGATGGATACCAGTATCACAGAAAAGGAACACAACAGGCAGAACGAGATCAGCTAAAAAATCATATATTGGAAGTGTATGGGATTCCTCTGTTAAGGCTAAGTACGAATGGAAGTGGGGAAGAAGAGAGAATAAAAGAAACACTGGATAAACAGTTATTTGGCTCGTGACAGAATTAGAGGCAGAAGTAAGAGTATGATATATGAGGTGTAAAAATATCGAAGACAAAATCTGAAATGTGGGATATGAAATACAGGGGAAGTGCAAGTCCGGTAATTAAAACGGGATATAAATTAATGCAGGTAGATTCTGTAGATACCGCGAGCCAGATTGTCTTTGCGGGAATACGATTTACTCTGACAGGGATTCTGGTGCTGATTTTTGTATCAATCAGGGAGAAGAAAGTGATGATTCCTGACAGGAAAATTATATCATATTAATAGCAGAAAAAAGAAAGTTTCAAAATGAGGGAAATAATATGGGAAGGAAGTAGATCATATGTTGAATATTTTCTATGGAGATATGGAGGGAGCTGTATATAACACATCTGCATATTTTAAATATGATTATGAAGACAGTTGGATAACAGACCCATTTGTAAAGGAAATGATTCAGGCAGTGGATGAATCTACAGTTTTGGACAGTGGTGTAATTGACAGTCCAGTTCTTGGAAAAATCCCACCCACTGGACTATCGGGAGGGGTAAAAACATTGATTCTTGTAAAATTTGATAAGGACAAGGTGTTTAATGCGTCAACCTGCAGTGATAATTGTGCGGAATGGTTATTAAAGATTGCGGAAACATTCTGGAACAAATGGAAAAAGTACAACTGGATTGGAAGAAAAATTGAATGACCGCGCGTCGCATTCTCGTTACTTCAGTGATGAGTTAGACGCGCAATTTTTTTGTTAAAAAAAGAACGTATGTTTACAGAATAAGATATCTATGGTACAATTTGTTCATAGCACAAAATAAAAAAACAGTTCAGAGGA
>ERZ838399.1966-NODE-1966-length-16814-cov-8.848201_pt1 | contig 16814 bp, 17 predicted proteins | sample MGYA00519683_ERZ838399 | MGnify/ENA primary metagenome ERZ838399 (study PRJEB31850, sample SAMEA3708833) | human gut metagenome | biome: human gut; feature: human-associated habitat; material: faeces | place: China | collected 2014 ...
AGATGGCAAGGGAAAGGCAGTCGCTTACCGGATTGCAAGCGGCATTGTAAAGAATCTCGACCAGAAAGAATGTCTGGACCTTGCTACACCCATGACAAAGGATCGGGCTGTTCTGGACGCTGCATACCAGACCGCAGCGGACCGAATCATAGAAAAGCTGGAACAGGGACTGGATGTAGCCTGTCTTACCCTTGGAGACCCGACCATTTACAGCACTTATATTTACATTCACCGTCTGGTAAAAGCCCGCGGATATGATGCAAAGATCATCAATGGAATTCCGTCATTCTGTGCTGTCAGCGCCAAGCTTGAAGATAGTCTTGCAGACCGTTCTGAGCAGATCCATATCATCCCATCTACCTATGGAGTCGAAGATGCACTGAACCTTTCGGGAACAAAAGTGCTGATGAAAGCTGCTTCCAAAATGCCGCTTGTAAAAGAAGCTCTAAAACGCAGCAATACAACCTGCTCCATGATTGAAAACTGCGGCATGCCGGACGAGCATATCTATCACTGTATTGACGAAATACCGGATCAGGCAAGCTATTATTCTATTATTGTTGTAAAAGAGGAACCGCATGATTAAATTACAAGATCTAACAAAACAATATGATAAGTTCCTTGCGGTGGATCATCTGAACCTTACGATCGAAACCGGAGAGTTTTTTGGACTTCTGGGGCCAAATGGTGCAGGAAAAACAACAACGATCAGCATGCTGTCTACACTTCTGCTTCCTACCAAAGGCTCCATTCAAATCGACGGAGAACCTCTGACCAGGCAAAATGATCGGTTAAAAAGAAAGCTCAGCGTCGTTACACAGGAGTACTCGATGCGTCAGGACATGACTATGGATGAGATCATGGAATATCAGGGACGTCTTTACTATATGCCATTAAAAAAAATACGGGAACGTTCAGAACAATTATTGAACTTTTGTGAACTGCTGGATTACCGGAAAAGAACCGTCCGGAAGCTGTCTGGCGGAATGAAAAGAAAACTGATGGTCTGCCGTGCACTGTTAACAGAACCGGAAATATTATTGCTGGATGAGCCAACAGCCGGAATGGATGCTCTGGCCCGCAGACAGATGTGGAATCTTTTAAAAAAGCTGAACCAGCAGAATCTGACGATTCTTCTTACTACACATTATATGGAAGAGGCTGAATCACTCTGCGACCGTGTCGGCTTTATGTGCCGCGGTGTGCTGAGAGAAACTGATACGCCCAGGCACATGATTAAAGTGCTTGGGCGCTATGCGGTAGATGAAACAAAACCGGACGGTGTCAGATGCCATTATTTTTCAGAAAAGGAGGAAGCAATCCGTTATCTGTCCGACTCGCCATATGAGACATCACTGCGCAATACAACGCTGGAAGATGTCTTTCTTGAGCACATCGGAAAAGAAATGGAGCGCAGATGACCATGGGAATTCTTACTGTATTATGGGAAAAATGGGTGGAATTCCGCCACAATTTTTTTAAGATCACATCCGCAGCCATGATTGCTCCGCTCCTGTATATTCTGGTATTCGGCTTTGGTGTCCAGACCGTATCACACGGCCAGCCCTATCTGAACTTTCTAATCCCAGGTGTAGTGGCTCTTACTACCATGAACGGAAGCTTCAATGCCATTGCCCAGACACTGAATGTACAGCGCCTGTATGAAAAAGCATTTGACCAGGTCATGATCTCGCCGACTCCTCTCTGGCAGTTTATTGCGGGTCAGATCATCGGTGGAAGTCTGCGTGGTGTCTATGCGGGAAGTGTAATCATACTTCTGGTCCTTCCTCTGCGGACCGGCCTCTGCTTTAACAGCTGGTCATTTCTGTTTATGTTTCTGAACGGAGCGGTGTTCTCCACCATTGGTGTGGTAGTTTCCTTTTACGCAAAAAACCATGCAGATGTGCCGCGGTTTTCAAACTATGTTATCATGCCGATGGCATATCTGTGCAACACCTTTTTCTCCGCCCAGAATATGCCTGACGGGATCCGGCAACTGATCAGCTGGCTTCCTCTGTCACAGACCAGTGCTGCCCTGCGGCAGATTGCCAATCAGGAAGCATTCTCCTTCACAGGAATCTGGATTCTGGTATTATATCTGGCCTGCTTTTCTGCTGCCGCATCCTGGTTTCTATACAAAAAGAAAAATCTGTGATCAAAGCTCCTTCACTGCAGCAAGCAGCTCTTCGGCTGCTTTTTTCGGGTCATCTGCTTTCATGATAGCAGATACTACTGCAATACCGTCCGCTCCGCTCCCCTTTAAAATATCCATATTTTTCCGGTTCAGTCCTCCGATGGCAACCGCCGGGATCGGAACGGCCTTGCAGATGGCAGCCAGTGTAGAAACCTCTGTGAGCACGGTGGTCACCTTGGTTGTGGTCGGATAAATTGCTCCGACTCCAAGGTAATCTGCGCCATCCTGGTAAGCCTTCTGCGCAGCTTCAACGGTTTTAGCGGTTGCTCCCACAATTTTATCCGGTCCGAGAAGACGGCGAACCTCTGCTACCGGAAGGTCTGATGCACCAACATGAACACCGGCAGCACCGCAGGCCATGGCAACATCCACACGGTCATCGATGATCAGCGGAATATGATAACGGTCTGTAATCGCACGAAGCTTGCAGGCTTTTTCCAGATAATCCCGCCCGCCGGTATTCTTCTCGCGAAGCTGCACCATAGTAACACCACCCTTGCACGCTTCCTCTACGGTATAAAGAAGAGATTCTTCGGTATGGTAAGTACTGTCAGTTACAAGATATAAGCTTAAATCCAGGTTGTTTTTCATCTTAAGTTCCTCTTTTCTATGAATGGCATCTGTGTTACCCGATACGGCGTATCTGTGCTTGATTCTGGAGCTGACTGTCAGTCATGCAGAAAACCTCATCCAGAAGAGCTGCCTGAAAGCTTCCGGGACCTTTGGAGCCGGATGCGGCATGTTCTCCTGAAATTCCCATGGTAATGGCTGCCAGCAATGCAGCAGGTGTACCGGTGAAAGCCAGTGCTACGCTTGCGGGAAGGTATGCCGCAGTCAGTGCTCCAACCATACAGCCGGTTCCCGTAATGCCGGATAATGCAGTATGTCCGTTGGCGATCAGAAATGCCTGATTCCGGTCTGCAATCAGATCCAGTTTTCCGGTAGCCATGACCGTACACCCCAAATGCTCTGCAAGCTTTTTGGCGGTAGTGCAGTAGCTTGCCTCATTCGCCTGTGATATCGCATCCTGGGAACCGGCATCGATTCCGGTTCCGTGAAAAGGGAGATCTGCCGCAGCCAGGATTTCAGAAATATTCCCCTTAATCACGGCAAACCTTCCATCTGTCAGCAGTTTTCTGGCAAACTCGCGCCGCAGACTGCTGCAGGTGACACCGACAAGATCCAGCAGCACCGGGATTTTTCGTCGGTTTGCTTCTTTCAATGCGCGCTGAATTGACTCAATGCGGGCATCCGTGATATTGCCAAGATTTAGCATCAGTGCAGAGGCAACTGCTGTAATTTCAGCAACTTCTGCCGGATGCTCCGCCATGATCGGGCGGGCACCGGCAGCCAGAATGATATTGGCGCAGTCGTGAATTGAGATCGGATTTGTGATGCAGTGGATCAGAGGCGCTGCTTCTTTAGTATACTTTCGAATTTCCGCTATATTCAGCTCCTGCGGTATTGTGTTCGCTTTTTCTTGTATTTCTGTCATAAACTTTTGCTCCCAGACTTTCCTGAAATTTCGCAAGCATTCCTGTCTGGCTTAACGCCTTCAGAAAAATGTATGCGGCAATTCCGCCCATGATCGTAGCGGAAATAAACATCGGCGTATAATAAAATGCGTTCAGTCCTTCTCTTCCCATCAAAAAGGCCATGACCGGATAAGATACCAGAGAACCGATGATGCCGGTTCCAAAGATCTCACCAAGTACGGCGCAGATGATTTTTCCTTTGGATGCCCGGTAAAACACACCGGAAATAAAGGCTCCAAATACGGCACCGGTCAGCGCTAACGGCGGGATTCCCATAAACATCATGCGGATGATTCCGATGAGAGTGGCACAAAGCAATGAATACCACGGTCCCAGAAGTACGGAACAGACGATGTTTATCAGGTGTGCAGTAGGGCACATACCCTCGATTCTCAGAATGGGTGAGATGATAACGCCGATGGCAACCATCATGGCGAGCATGACCATTCTGAGTGTTTTTGATCTGTCTGTGTTCATAATGAACCTCCTTGAAATGAAGATTTGGTCTGCCGAAGCAGACATTATCAGTTGTGCAGGAAACAGATAAAATCCTGCAAAAAAATCTGCCGGAATAACACACTGGCAGATTTTAATATACAAATACAGTCCCTACGCTGGCATTATCCATATCAGGTGCGGTCGAAGATCAATCTTCCTCTCAGCCTGTCCCACAGGCTCCCGTTGTTATTATCCATTATGCAGATTTTCTTTTGTTAGAGCGTATTTGAAAAATGCTTTACGCAAGATGTGCGTTACAATTTTTCAAACACGCTTTAGAGTAACACAAGCTTTTGGAAAAGTCAATGGGATGTAAAAGCAGGGTAAATTTCCTACAGTAAATTTACACTACCTAATATTATTTTAAGTTGACTTTTTATTTTTTTCAGCATATACTAACAGTAGCTAAGGAATGTGACGAGATTCCATGAAGCGAACTAAAGAAACAAAAGCCCTCAGAGTTGCAGCTCTGAGGGCTTTCTTGCTCGTTACGGTGAGCTGTTCCGTTTAGGCTGTTGCTGTCTAGCGTCTGCCGTCCAGCCATTTGCATATGTAGTAGCTAACTACGCCTGCTAAAACAGAGACAAGAAATGTGACGAGAATTTCTTCCATGAAACTCACCTCCTTTCTGCTGGAGGTTCGACAGCTCTTATAGTATATCATGGCTTAGGACGAATTGAAATAAAAAATCTATTTGTACTAAAACGATTGTCCGTGCTATGATTAACAGGTAGATGACAGACAGCATATGATAAAAAGAAGCTGTCTGCATGGACAGAAAGGCAGGTTAAATCTGATGAAACAGGAAAATTACATAAAGGGTATGATAATGATCATCCTGTCGGCGTTTTTCTTTGCTTGTATGAATGTGAGTGTGCGTCTGGCAGGTGATCTGCCGTCTGTGGAGAAGAGTTTCTTCCGGAATCTGGTGGCGGCGGTGTTTGCAGCGGTGATTCTCTGTAAAAATCGTACAGTGCCGAAGGTGGATAAGAAATACTGGGGACCGCTGATCCTGCGTTGTGTGTGCGGGACACTGGGGATTCTGTGTAACTTTTATGCCATTGACCATCTGTTGGTGGCAGATGCATCGATCCTGAATAAGTTATCTCCGTTTTTTGCGATTATTTTTTCATTCCTTTTGTTAAAGGAAAAGATCAGACCGGCACAGGCTGCGTGTGTTGCGCTGGCATTTATCGGATGTTTATTTGTAGTGAAACCGGGATTTCAGAATGCGGCACTTGTTCCGGCACTGATCGGAGTCTGCGGTGGACTGGGAGCAGGAATTGCCTATACGATGGTGCGTGTACTGGGAACTCACGGAGTGAAGGGACCGGTTATCGTGTTTTATTTTTCATTTTTCTCCTGTTTGTCGGTTGTACCCTGGATGTTGTTCCATTTCACACCCATGAGTATGAAACAGCTTGTGACATTGCTGATGGCAGGATTATTCGCAGCGGGCGGACAGTTTACGATTACGGCTGCATACACCTATGCACCTGCAGGGAAGATTTCCATCTTTGATTATTCGCAGATTATTTTTGCCACGATGCTGGGATTTGTCCTGTTTGGAGAGATTCCGGATAAGTACAGCTTTACAGGATATGTGCTGATTATTCTGGCATCATTGGGTACCTTTCTTTATAATATGAGGGTAGCTAAGGCTGGTAAATGAAGAAAAAGTAAAAAAGGATTTTCTGATTTTATCCAGTAAGTCTGATGAAATCCGATCAGTATATAGAATTATTGGATTGTAAACTATAAAATAAAAAAAGTTGTCAATAAAAACGCTTTGTGTTAAAGTATCCAATATGTTAAAAAATTAAGGAGAAGGGTGCACAAAGATGTCTTTTATAAAAAATATTCCACTACGCCCTCACCATGGAATGTGCCTTGCATATTTCAAGGGTGAGGGATACAGTGATGGATTTTCCGCACATATGCAGGAAATGCTGGATATTTTTCAGAAGGGAGCGAAGATACAGCTTCATGCAGATACAGACGAGATCTGTTCTGCCTGTCCGAATAATGAAAAAGGATGCTGTTCTTCATTTTCGCTTGTAGAAGCATATGACAATGCAGTGCTGGAACTGTGCGGTCTGGAAAATGGACAGATTATGGAATTTGATGATTTTACAGATGTTGTTCAAAAGAAAATCCTGGCATCAGGAAAGAGGAAAGAAATCTGTGGGAATTGTCAGTGGAACTCCATCTGTGAAAGTCAGAAGAGCAGATGGGAGAAATGCTAAGAAAAATAGAGTAACAGAATGAATAGCGTTCCGGTACAGAACAGAAGCTATGAATAAAAAAGTCAAATGCGCAAATAGTGCAGTAGAAAGGACATAACGATAAAAATGGAAAATGCAGAATCACGTTTATATTTCGCCAGTGACTACATGGAGGGTGCACATCCTGCAATCATGAAGAAGCTGATGGAGACAAACCTGGAGAAAACAGTGGGCTATGGTCAGGATCCATATACAAAAGATGCGAAAGAAAAGATCAGAAAAGCCTGCAATGCACCGGAGGCAGAAGTATTCCTGCTGGTTGGCGGAACACAGACCAATGCCACAGTGATCGATGCACTTTTGAAATCCTATCAGGGAGTTGTGGCTGCGGATACAGGTCATATTGCAACTCATGAATCAGGTGCCATTGAATTTGGCGGACATAAGGTTCTGACAGTACCGCAGAAAGATGGGAAAATCTCTGCAGCGCAGATTGAGAAGCTGGTGAAGGATTTCTATGATGATGCCAATTATGAGCATATGGTAATGCCCGGGATGGTATATATTTCCCAGCCAACAGAATATGGTACCCTGTATTCCAGAGAAGAATTAGCAGCTCTCAGCAAAGTCTGCCGGGAAAATCATCTTCCCCTTTATGTGGATGGCGCTCGCCTTGCCTATGCACTGGCAAGCCCGGAGAATGATGTGACTCTCACTGATCTGGCAGAATTTAGCGATGTATTTTACATTGGAGGAACCAAATGCGGAGCATTGTTTGGAGAAGCAGTGGTTATACCGCAGAAAGGACGGATTCCTCATTTCTTTACGATCATCAAGCAGCATGGAGCATTGCTTGCCAAGGGACGGATTGCAGGAATCCAGTTTGGTGAGCTGTTTACGGACGGGCTGTACCTGCGGATCGGCAAACCTGCAATGGAAGCTGCAGAGCAGATCAAGGATGCACTGAAGAAGTATGGATATCAGCTTTCTCTGGATACTCCCACCAATCAGATCTTCTGTATTGTGTCTAATGATGTAATGAAAAAAATAGCCCAGGATGTGGAGTTCGGATTCTGGGAGAAGTATGATGAGACACACTCTGTGATCCGCTTTGCCACAAGCTGGGCTACTACTATGGAAGATACACAGAAACTAATTCAGATTCTGGAAAAAAATAAATAAGAGAAAAAATCAATAGTCAGTTGATTCAGGCAGTATCAGGGCAATGGTACTGCCTTTTTCGCTGCTCTGGGTTACTTTTACCTGGCCGTTGTGCTGTCTGGCAATCTCGCTTACAAGAGCAAGCCCCAGACCTGCACCGCCCATGGCGCGGCTGCGGGATTTGTCCACACGGTAGAAGGGATCAAAGATTTTTTCCTGATTTTCAGGGGAGATACCGATGCCTGTGTCAGTTACCTCCAGGACTGCAGATTCTGCAGAATGAATGTTTACAGTAACGGAACCGGAAGGCCGGTTATATTTGATCGCATTTTCAACCAGATTATAGACTGCCCGGTACAGAAGGATATAGCTGCCTGTAACAGTACAGTCACCTTCTGTCTGAATAAGCCGGATCTGATGCTTGTCTGCAACCGGATCCAGATCGCAGAAAACCTCTTCTGTGAGTGCTGCAAGAGAAATAGTGTCAGAACGCTCTACAGTTTGAAGACCTGTCATGTCCAGCAGGATTTCCGCAAGATGGGAAAGCCGTCCGGTCTGTTCCTGAAGCATGGTGAAAAGTCTGTCGTATTCCTGGTGTGTGTGTTCCGGTTTTTTGTAAAAAACTTCCAGATTTGTCTGCATTACAGCTAAGGGTGTGCGAAGCTCATGTGCTGCACTTGCCACAAACTGTTTCTGTGCAGAGAAGGCATTGTCCAGACGGGCAAGCATGTCATTAAAGGATCTGGTCAGACGTGAGATTTCATCCTCTGAGAGTGGGACTTCCAGCGGTTCAGACAGATTCTGTGCCTGTACCTGGCGGATCCTGTCGCTGAATCTGCGCAGGGGGGTCAGGGCTCTTCTGGTGACAAACCAGGTACAGATACTGCTGAGAAGAATAATGATACCTGTGGCAATCATGCTCTGGAACAGAAAGTTGTTTTTGGTATTCTGGATCTGGTTTTCCAGATCAGGGATGAGGATTTTTGGATCTACATTGATGGAGATCGGGTTTGAATTGTCAGGGGTGACCAGAACCACATAATCGGAAATCCCTTCCAGACCGGTCACAGCAGAACGGCTGATGAAGAAATACATCAGTGCACAGGCTGTGATAACCAGCCCGGAGATCAGCAATGTGAGCCGCCACTGGAGAGAGAGCCTGCGGGGGGAAAGTTTTTCTGAATAAAATTTCATAGATTTAGTCCTCCATAATATAACCCTGTCCGATCTTATTCTGTATAGGATCATATCCAAGGGCTGTTCTCAGTTTTTTTCTTAAGGAAGAAATGTGCACCCGGATGGAATTACTGAAGCTGTTTACGCTGCCGTCCCAGAGATGCTCGATCATTTCCTCGGGGCTGATGATTCGGTTGCGGTGAAGCAGAAAGTATTCCAGAAGTGCGCTTTCTTTCCTGGTGAGAGCCAGGGGTGTGCCATCTACATTGGCTTCTCTTGTGCGGGTGTCAAAGGTAATGCGGCTACATCTCAGGCAAACATCCTCCTGGATAAATTTACGGCGGGTAAGGCTGCGGATACGGGCTTCCAGCTCCTCGAAATGAAATGGCTTGGTAAGGTAATCGTTGGCTCCCAGATCCAGACCTTCCACCTTATCCTGAATCTGTACTCTTGCGGAGAGTATGAGAACAGGAGTATTGGTATTGAAGGTACGGAACTGACGCAGGATTTCCAGACCGTCAATCCCCGGCAGGTTCAGATCCAGAAGGATCAGGTCGTAATTCTCTGTCATACATAATTCCAGTCCCTCTTCCCCGTCAAAGCAGGTATCTGTTTCGTATCCGTCCATGCGGAGCCCCTCTGCCATGGAACGGCAGAGCTGTTCTTCGTCTTCTATAATTAAAATGTGCATAATAGTCTCCTTTTTAAATTTCCAGATTCATAGTTTTATAATATCAGAATCAAAAGGCTAAAAGACCTTTTGTGTTTGTACGAGTCAATTTCTGACTCTGATATATTATCAATTTTATCATAGCACATTAAGTATAAAATTCGTGTAAAAAAGAAAATGATTTCATATTAAAAATATCTGATTATAAAGTTTTTTAACCGAATCATACTGCGGAGCAGTTATTCGGTGTAGAGCCGCGTAGCAAAGCGGATTGCGAATATCCGCTTGACTATGTTTCAGATTTGTCTGGGATTGGTTACAGAATAAAATTTTGAAAAAAGTTATTTTCTTAACACAGATTTTATTTCTCAGATGCTATAATGGGTGCATATCAATAAAACGATGCTTGTTATGCGGGGACAAAATCTAGACCCGCGGCAGATACGGGAAATTCAAAAGTCTTATCGTGCAGGCACGAACGACTTTCTGATCTTTTAACTCTGATATTATAAAAATCATAACAGTAAAAAATGAAGGGAGCTTACTTATAATGAAAAACAGAAGAATGAGATTAATGGCGATTTTTGCAGCAGGTGTATTAAGTGTGACATCTATGGGAGGTATTGTAACTGCACATGCAGAGGAAACTCTTTCAGTGCCTGCAGAGGAAGCCGGTGCAGGTGCGGTTCAGATGGATGGAAAGGATGCTCAGGCAGCAGAAGATGGCAGTGTGGCAGCTTCCGAGGGCTTGATCGCAGGATCTTTCAAACCCTCAGAGATTGCTCAGCCTGCACAGGATACTTATGAATATCCATTCCTTGGAATGAAATTAGGGATTTCCAAAGATCTGAAAGAGCAGATGGAGAAGAAGAACATTTCCATGTTTACAGATGAGAGATGGAATGACAATGCAGATGCAGTCACATATGCCACAGCCAGCTGGTGCACCCTGACAGATGAGCAGAAGGATGCAGAGGTGGACAAGATGGGCACCGGATATGACGACTGGCTGAAAAGTCTCAGCAGAGTAGGTGTGATCGGAATGTATGATGAGGAATCCCAGAAAGATCTGGATACGATTACCGGCTGCACAGAGCATAAAGAACTGGGTACCAGCAGTGACGGCAAATATAAATATTATCTCAGCACAAACAAAGATGCGGATGCAGATCTGTTAAAGGACGTGGAGGGGATTGAAGTAACACTTACAGAAATGACCCCGTTTCAGATGCTTTCTGCATTTGATCAGCCGCAGGATACTTCTGACAGTACAGAGGCAGCTGAAGGAACAAATGTAGGCAAATTTGAAACAACAGGAGTTGACGGAAAAACCTATACACAGGATATCTTCAGCAAATACGATCTGACTATGGTAAATATTTTTACTACCTGGTGTTCTCCATGTGTCAATGAAATTCCTGATCTGGAGAAGCTTTATCAGGAGATGAAGGATAAAGGAGTAGGAGTAGTAGGCGTGACACTGGATACAGTAGGCAGTGATGGAAAGCAGGATGAGGAAGCAGTGAAAAAGGCTCAGGTACTTCAGGAGAAAACAAAGGCATCCTATCCATTCCTGATCCCGGATTCCGGAATGATGAACGGACGTCTCAATGGAATCTCCGCTTTCCCGGAAACATTCTTTGTTGACAAAAATGGAAATATTGTAGGCGAGACTTACTCCGGAAGCCACAGCCTGGACGAGTGGAAAGAGATTGTGGAAAAAGAGCTGGCGAATGTAACAGAGGAAAAATAAATGAATAAATTAAAAACCAGCAAAATATGGAACAGTAAATGGCCGGCTGTGATTCTTATGCTTGTGGGAGCCTGCTTTATGGGATATGGAATTTCCCGCGGAGAGCTGGCAGTGGTGTTTACAAAAGCCATTAACATCTGTATGGAATGTGTAGGAATAGGATAAATGAGTAACAAAAAGAACAGCGATAACAAAAGTAATAAGAAACAAAATACAAAAAATATGAAGATTAATGAGTGGCCACGCCACGGAATTCAGGCACTGTGGGCGTTCATTACAAACAGTCATGTTACCGGCTTTGTCACAGGCAAAATTTACACGGGCAAATTGAAAAATGCCTGTGTTCCGGGCCTGAACTGCTATTCCTGCCCCGGTGCTGTTGGCGCCTGTCCTATCGGTTCTCTTCAGGCTGTGATAGGGAGCTGGAATTTCAAAATGGCTTATTATGTGGTGGGATTTCTTATCTTCATCGGAGCTATGGTGGGAAGGCTGATCTGCGGTTTTCTCTGTCCCTTCGGACTGATTCAGGATCTGCTGAATAAGATTCCATTTCCTAAGAAAATTCGTACATTCAAGGGAGATAAACTGCTTCGTAAGCTGAAATATGTGATTTTCGCAGTATTTGTAATTCTGCTTCCATTGTTTCTGGTGGATATTATGGGACAGGGTGCACCGTACTTCTGTAAGCTTATCTGCCCGGCAGGAACACTGGAGGGCGGACTGCCACTGGTACTTCTGAATAAATCCATGCGCAGTGCACTGGGCTGGCTGTACATATGGAAGAATGTGATCCTTGTCATAACGATCATTCTCTCCATTTTGATCTACCGTCCGTTCTGCAAATATATCTGTCCCCTGGGAGCACTTTATTCTGTCTTTAATCCTGTCTCTCTGTATAAATACAGAGTGGATAAAGATAAGTGTATAAAATGCGGAAAATGTGCAAAAGCATGCCAGATGATCGTAGACCCTGTGGAAAACTCCAACAGTCCGGAATGTATCCGCTGTGGAAGATGCCGCAAAGCCTGTCCGACAAATGCAATCCAGTGTGGAATCAAGAGAAAACCACAATCATGAAGAAAATAAAATGATATCAGAGACATGTATAGAACTGTCATCAGTCAAAATTATTCGGGTTCAGCCATGAGACTATGAATAAAAAGATTGATAATAACAGATATGGAAAAGGGACACCTGACAGATTATAAAAGTAGTCTGTCAGGTGTTTTTGTATATTTTTGTTGGAAAATGTATAAAAATATCGAAAAATATATAAAAAACTGGTAAAATCATATTGTGAAAATGCAGAACAGAAAATGAGGTGACTGTATGGCAAAGAAGAGAAGAAAACCGAAGATGGAATTCCGCTATTACCAGATGCCTGCCGGAAGTCCGATTCTGGCTCTTCTGGGGCAGAAGTGGGTTCAGAATTATGGAAATGATGTGGATTATCTTCATTTTCACAATTATCTGGAGATTGGTTTCTGCTATGAAGGGGATGGATTTATGGCGTTTGGTGAGGCTGAAAGGCGGTTTTCGGGAAGAGAATTTACGGTGATTCCACCCAATTATGCTCATACGACTAACAGTGATCTGGGTACGGTTAGTAAATGGGAGTATCTTTTCATAGATGTGGAAGGTTTTATGAAAAAATTTCTGAACAATCCGGTAAAGGCTGAAAAAATGATCCAGAGAATATATTCTAAGGCTTTATTTCTGAAAGAGAATGAGTCTCCCTCCATAGCTGAAAAAATTCTTAAGATCATGAATATCATGCGTGAAGGAGAAGAATTTTATATTGAAGAATCCAGTGGAGTTCTTGCGGCACTACTTGTAGAAATTGCCAGACTGAACCGGGCATCACCGGAAGACAGGGTGGAAGAGGAAACAGGAAAACTTACAAATATGATCACCCGCGTACTGGATTTTGTTTCTTATCACTATATGGAAGACATTCGGATTGAGGATCTGGCGAAGATCTGTCACATCAGTGAAACTCATTTCAGAAGAGTATTTACATCGCATATGAAGGTAAGTCCTCTGGAGTATATTAATTCTGTGCGGATTCATACTGCCTGTGAATTTCTGCAGAAAACAGATATACCGGTGGCAGATATTGCGCACAAATGTGGTTTCACGACCAATTCAACGTTTAACCGGAACTTCAGACAGATAATGGGAGTGACGCCGGTTGAATGGAGAAAGCGGCCGGAGAATTATGAACAGCAGCTTTTGGATTTCGATATTCATTCAGAGGAAGGATGGTAAAAAGTTATGAACTATAAGATTGTGGAGCAGGTCTCAAGAAAGAAAAAGAGTATGTCCGGAGTCCTGCGTGTGGTAATGATTGTTTTTGCAGTGCTTTTTGTGGTTATGGGAATCACGATTTCCCAGGCATTTATGCTTCCGGGATTTATGCTTGCAGGGCTGTATTTTGTCTTTGATATATTCAGTCAGAAGGATTATGAATACACGATGGAAAACGGTCAGTTGGAAATAGATGTGATCTATGGCAAGAAGTATCGCAAAACAGCTCATATATTGGAGTTGAGCAGCCTGGAGACAGTGGCACCGCACTGGCATGAAAGTGTTGCAAGGTACAAAAGGAATGGCGGAACGGAGAAACTGAAAAAGTACGATTATACCTCTTATGATGATGATACTCCTTATTATACAATGATTATCCGGGAAGACGGGCACAAGATAAAACTGCTTCTTGATCTTAATGAGGAACTGCTTCATGCGATGAAATCACAATATCCTGAAAAAGTCTATTTTGCATAAAATGAATTGAAAATTGTAAAATGTGTACAAAAATTGAATGAAAAATTTATGAAATAAGAACAAAAGCCATTTTCAAAGACAAAAAAATATATTTTTTTGTCCATGAAAGTGGATTTTATCATTAAAATCACATGGAAAAAGCGGTGCAAATGAGAAAATGAACAAAAAACAGATTTTTTGGCATTTCAAATAGTGCAAAATACATAAAATGATCGAAATTGCACATTATGTGTACGGTTATGCAAACTATACCTGAAAATCGGATGTTATAATCAGCTTACAAGCGATTCGGAAGAAAGAATAAGCTTAATAAAGGAGGACATAAATATGAGAAAAAAATTACTCGCAGTATTAATGACCGGTGCTATGGTAGCATCCTTTGCAGGATCAGCTACAGTTGTTTCAGCGAAATCTGATGATGACAACAAGTTAACCGTATGGGCATGGGATCAGAACTTCAACATCAAATCCATGCAGATCGCAGCGGATCAGTATGCAAAAGACCATGAGGGATTTTCTGTAGATATTATAGAAACATCTTCTGATGACTGCCAGACTAAACTGACAACAGCAGCAAATGCAGGCGATTACAGCACACTTCCTGATATCGTTCTTATGCAGGACAACAGCTATCAGAAATATCTGAAGAGCTATCCGGATGCATTCACAGATCTGAAAGATATCAACATTAACTGGGATGATTTTGGTAAACTGAAACAGTCCTATTCCATGGTAGATGATACACATTATGGTGTTCCGTTTGATAACGGTGCTGTTATTGCATGCTATCGTACAGATATCCTTGATGAAGCAGGATATACCATTGATGATCTGACAGATATCACATGGTCCAAATTCATGGAAATCGGTAAAGATGTTCATGAAAAAACAGGCAAATATCTTCTTACAAGTGAAGCTACAGGCGGCGATACTCTGATGATGATGATGCAGTCCTGCGGAGCTAACTTCGTAAACGAAGATGGCGAAGCTTACATCGTAGGCAATGAAGTGGCAGAGAAATGTATCAATCTTTATGTAGATCTGGTTAAGAATGACGTTGTTAAACTTGTAAATAACTGGGATGAATATATCGCTACTATTACAGGCGGTGAGGCAGCAGGTATCGTAAATGGTAACTGGATCACAGCTACTCTGATGTCTACAGAAGACCAGAAGGGTCTGTGGCAGATCACAACAATGCCTAAAGTAGATGATGTTGATACAGCTACAAATTATGCAAACAATGGTGGATCTTCCTGGTATATTACATCCAACTGCCAGAATGTAGAACTTGCAGAAGATTTCCTTGCAAGCACATTTGGTTCCAGCACAGAGTTCTATGATGCAATCCTTCCGGAAGCAGGTGCAATCTCCTGTTATCTGCCGGCAGGTGAATCTGAGGTTTACAACGAGCCAAACGAATTCTTCGGTGGACAGTCAATCTTCTCAACAATTGTAGAATACTCTTCTCATATTCCGGAGTTCACAAAAACACCGTATCACTATGAAGCAAGAGAATGTGTCAACACAGCAGTTGTAAATATTGTAAACGGTACATCTGTAGAAGATGCTCTTCAGGAAGCTCAGGATACTCTGGCATTCAAGATGACTGAATAAATTCTGATCGAAGGATCAGATGATGTCAGGATTGCGGGAACAGTGAAACTGTGAAGCAATCTGTAGACAGTAATTAAGTGAATGAAAACAGGTAAGTGCGGGGGACTGCCAGCAGTCCCCCATTTTACTGCAAAGAGTTGGTAATTGTCCGGCAAAATGCTGAACAGTTACAGAGTTTTTTGAAAGGAGGAGTTCACGTGAATTCCAAGAAAAAAGGTATGTCTCTGCTTGGCAAGCAGAGAGCAGCAGGATGGATGTTTCTGGCCCCTGCAACTATCATGATTGCGATTATGAGCTTTTATCCAATGATACGTGCATTTATCATTTCTCTGCAGACCGGAGCCGGAGCAAATATGAGATTTGCAGATCCGATCTTCAGCAACTATAAACGTATTCTGGCAGACAAGGTATTTCAGCAGTCTATTGCAAATACATTCCTGTATCTGATCATTCAGGTGCCGATCATGCTGATACTGGCAATTCTTCTGGCACAGCTTCTGAATAACAAAGATTTGAAATTTAAGGGATTTTTCCGTACCTGTGTATTTCTTCCATGTGCGACATCTCTGGTATCCTATTCATTGATTTTCCGTTCCATGTTTGCTACAGATGGTCTGATCAACAGTATTCTGATCAGACTTGGAATTTTATCGACAGGTTATAACTTCCTGGGTAACTCGACCAGTGCCAAGATTGTGATCATCCTTGCACTGATCTGGAGATGGACAGGATATAACATGGTATTTTATCTTGCAGGATTACAGAATATTGATTATTCCGTGTATGAAGCAAGTTATATCGATGGAGCAACACCATTTAAGCAGTTTATAAAGATTACAATTCCGCTTCTGAAGCCAACAATCCTTATGACAGCAATTATGTCAACTTCAGGAACACTTCAGTTGTTTGATGAGTCTATGAACCTGACAGCAGGTGGACCTGGTAAATCAACTATGACATTGGCACACTACATCTACAATATTTCATTTGTAGAGACACCGAAATTTAATTATGCAGCAGCATTGTCTGTATGTATTCTTATAATGGTAGCAATTCTGTCTGCAATTCAGATGAAAGTAGGTGACAAACGTGACTAAATTGAAATCAATAGTTTCTTATGCAGTGTTGATTATTGCAAGCTTTCTGTCTGCATTTCCACTGTATTACATGCTTTGCGGAGCAACAAACTCAAGTATCGATG
>ERZ838399.1971-NODE-1971-length-16798-cov-7.409066_pt1 | contig 16798 bp, 15 predicted proteins | sample MGYA00519683_ERZ838399 | MGnify/ENA primary metagenome ERZ838399 (study PRJEB31850, sample SAMEA3708833) | human gut metagenome | biome: human gut; feature: human-associated habitat; material: faeces | place: China | collected 2014 ...
CCGCAATTCCTCACCTGACTGAAGTCAGATGTTTCCTTGCGGCATTTCTATGAAAAACGCGCCATTGAGGAGCTCAACAGCGACTGGACTGCCTCTCAGGAGGTGGCAGACAGACTGATGCGAGAGCATGGTGTGCCTTTCCGTATCGGACACCACTTTGCCAGCAGCATGGTTGGTCTGGCCCGCAAAGCCGGTTTCACCCCCCTGAATTTTCCGTACGATGAAGCCGTGAGACTCTATCGGGAGGAAATCGAGAAGGAATTTCCTCAGGCCAGTCCGGTTTTCCCGATGAATGAATGAGGCTGACCTGCAAAGCGCCCTTGACCCAAGAGAGATTGTGCATGCCAGAACGACCGCCGGCAGTGCCAATCCCACCGAGGTTCTGAAAATGCACGGACAGCTATCTGAAGAACTGACACGGCTTCGCAAAGACACAGACCGGAGAGTCGACCGCATCAACCGCGCGCTCGAAACACTTCAGAGGGATGTTGCAGCCCTCATTACACAAGACTGAACCACTGACATAGAAAGGATTCCATCATGACTTACCTTCTGCCCGCCGTTGCGGTGATGGTCACCGTTGTTGCCGGCATTCTGCTCATCAAGCGCTACTCCACTCCGATGGTGCTGTTTTTAGCCGGCCTCGTCATTCTGAGTGTGGCCGCCATCACCGATGACGTACAGTTTCTTCCCAAAGGTGTCAAGCCTACGGGTTTTGCCGGCTTTGATATTTTTGCAACACTGACTGCCATCGCCAAAAAGCAGGCCTCCGGTATCGGTTTCATCATCATGACCGCAGGTGGCTTTGCTGCCTACATGGACAAAATCGGTGCGGCCCGTGCGCTTGTCAATGTCGCCGTCAAGCCGCTGCAGCTGCTGCACGCCCCCTACGCCGTACTCGCAGGCGGTTATATCATCGGGCAGATACTCGTCGCCGTGATTCCGTCTGCAGCCGGTCTTGCAATGCTTCTTCTCGTCGCGCTTTTTCCCATCCTCAAAGCGGTGGGAACATCAGCCGCTGCAGGGGCGGCAGTCATCGGGACCTCTGCCGGGATGACCTTTGCGCCTACCGCAGGCACGGCTAATCTGGCCGCAAAGGTGGCCGGTGTGGATCCGATTATCTATCTGGTTCAGTATCAGCTCAAACTCGCTCTGCCCACACTGATCGTGGTGACCGTTGCACACTTCTTTGTGCAGCGTTATTACGACCGCAAGGGCGATGATGTTTATCAGACTGCGGACAGTATCAAGGCAGACGATGTCCCTGAGGTTCCCGCCTGGTATGCCATCTTCCCTGTTCTTCCCATCGCACTTCTGATCATTTTCTCAAAGCTGGTGGTGAGCGAAATCAAACTCGACACGGTAAGTGCTCTCTTTCTGGTGTGGATCGGTGTGGTCATTATTGAGATGATTCGCAACCGCTCACTGAAGAAAGTCTTTAAGGACGCCATGAGCATGTTCCAGAGCATGGGCAAGATGTTCGGCGGAATTGTGGCGCTGATTATCTGTGCGGAATTTTTTGCCACCGGTCTGACCGCCAGCGGACTGATCGATATGCTGATCTAGTCTGCTCAGGGGCTCGGCGCCGGCATGGGATCCATGACCGTTATTCTTACCGGTATTGTCTCGCTGGTGACCTTCCTCACAGGTTCCGGTGTCGGCGCTTACTCCTCTTTTGCTTCGCTGGCACCGGATGTGGCTGCCGGTCTGGGCGGTACGGTGGCTTCACTGGTCACACCGATGCAGTTTGCCTCCGGCATGGTGCGCGCCATGAGCCCTGTGGCAGGTGTGATCATTGCCGTCGCCGGTGCGGCCGGTGTCACCCCGATGGCTGTGGTTCGCCGTACCTGGATACCGATGACACTGGGCATGCTGACCACACTCATTGCAAACCAGTTCCTTCTTGCCTGATGCAAACATCTGATTTTTGAACAGTTTTCAGGGTGCTCCAGAATTTTTCGGAGTGCCCTGTTTTTTATGCATGCATGACGCAGGATGCTAACAATAAGGCACCAAAAAACAGTTCGATATGTTTCGAATTGTTCTACACTGAAGCTGGAGAAACAATATTTGGTATTATTGCGACCACGGAACGGCAGGCGTTGTGCTGTTCGCTGACACTTTTTACCAAAGCTTTGACCGCTTTGCGCTTGCCTCAATTCCGACAAAATTAGTAAGATTACACTTAATTGTTAATTCCGGACTCGATGGCGTGTGCTGGATTTGTCCGCACGGCCCTCACCGCGAGCGTTCAACCGCTGGTCAGGACAGTCTGACTGTCTGAGCCCCCGGCATCTCCCCGGCCGTCAAGCCCAAAAACCCGTCACTCAATGATGAATACAATGCTGTCGTTTTATCCGGTCACAGTACAGTCTCTCGACGTGTTGAAAAACGGCCTTCCGATGGATGGCAACGGCGACTGTAACATGTCTGTGGCCTCGCTGATCACCCGCGCCAAAGAGCGCGAACTTGAATACGCGTGTCTGGTGGGACGTCTCGTTTTACGCTGGCGTCCCGCAGCAAAATCCCCTATGGTCTGGGTATGGCCCTCTGACTGTGATCTGTGCCCGACACTGATGCATGAGCTCGAAGCACAGAGCCGTGCCATGGGCGAGCCGCTCCGTATCTACGGCACTCTGCCCTATCTTGAAGAACGTTTTAAAGCCACCTGGCCCGAGCGCCAGTACACACTCACCACCAGTGAAGACTGGGGCGACTATCTTTATTCTCGGGAAGCACTTGTGAAGCTTGAAGGCCGCAAACTCGCCGGCAAGCGCAACTTTGTCAAACGCTACCGCAAGCAGCATCCCGACGCGCAATTCCTGCCGCTCAACGCCGGGACGATTCCCCTTGCGCGCACCTTCCTCGAGAGCTGGTACGCGGAACATCAGCCGCTTGACGAATCCATGCAGGCTGAAGCGGATGCCATCGCCATCGCCTTTGACCACTTCAGTGCACTGGGTCTTCGCGGCGGTGTGCTCGTGGAAAACGGCGTTGTACACGGCTTTACCTACGGCGCCATGCTCACCGAACAGATGTTTGCCGTGCATATTGAAAAGGCTGACCGCACCATCACCGGCGCCTATCCCGCACTCGCAAGCTTTTTTGCCGCCTCGCTGCCCGAGCAGTACGAAATCATCAATCGCGAAGAGGATCTCGGTATTCCCGGTCTGCGTAAAGCCAAAGAGGACTGGAATCCGCTCGGTCGCCTTGAAAAGGGTTACATCACGGTGATCCCTGAGGGCGGTGCACAGGCCTGAGCGCCTGTTGTGTAACGGTTACTCCGTATCAGGCCGGAAGTGAGTGTGCATGGCTGCACACATCCTCCGGCCTTCTTTTTCATTCCTCCCTCCGTTCTTTGTTTTCTCCTCTGAGATCTCCCACACAACCTGCCACCAGTTGTGTTAGAATTCGCTTCTGAATTTGGGACAGCGTTCCAAATTCGCGATTTTTTGTACGGAAAATATCCGGTTTTCAAACCTCGAATCTACAGTGGCGCAATATCAGACACGACAGAAAGAATGGATTCTGGAAGTCCTTACCGCAACACGCGGCAAAGCTATGAGTGCAACGCTCCTGCTTGGCGCGCTTGAGGCGGCCGGGCACAGAATCGGCCGCACGACGGTCTACCGGCTTCTGGGCCAGATGGTCGAAGCCGGTCTTGTACGGGCCACCCGTGACAGCCGGGGTGTCTCGCTCTACGAGCTCTGCTCGCTTACCGACTGCGCCGATGTGCGCTGCCGGATCTGCGCACGCACTTTCCATCTGCACTGCCAGGCGCTTGCCGGCATGCAGGCAACCGTGCGCGAGCATCTCGATGCACATCACGGTTTTCTGCTCGATCCTGTCGTTCCGCTTTTCTCCGGACTCTGTCCCGAGTGCCGCCAAAAACAAGGTTAAAGACGTTATATGCAACGCAACGCATTCTCCCGCCGCCGCCTCATGGGCGCCTTCGGCATGCTGGCCATGGGCACAGCACTTTCTTCGCCCCTTACTGCCGCACTGGCACAGACGAAAGGCCGTCTGAAAGTCGTCTGCACCCTCTTTCCGCCCTGTGATTTTGTGCGCGAAATCGGGGGTGAGCGCGTGGACGCCGTTCTGCTCCTGAAACCCGGGCAGGAGGCACACACGTACGAGCCCACGCCGCAGGACATCAAAACCATTGCCTCGGCGGATCTCTTTATCTACACGGGTGGCGAAAACGACACCTGGGTTGAGGGACTCCTTGACAGCCTCGGGGACAAGTCGCCTCAGGCGGTGCGTCTGCTTGATCTGGTGCCGACCGTCGCCGAAGAGATTGTCGAAGGGATGGAGGACGACGGACACGATCATGCCGCCGGGGAGCACAGTCACGAGCATGAGAACGAACCCGAAGCCGGTGCCGCTCAGGAAGCGTCTGCCGCGGGCGGTGCTGTTGACAGCTCGCTCGAAGGCGATCACCACGGCGAATCCACGGCCGAACAGGAAAAGTCCTCGAGTGAAACCACCGAGGATGACGATCCGGCGGCTGACGAACACGTCTGGACGAGTCCTAAGAATGCCATCGGCATTGTCGAGGAGCTGCAGATGCTGCTCACCGAAATCGATCCCGAAGGCGCCAAAGTTTACAAGAGCCGTACTGAAAACTATCTCAGGCAGCTTCAGGCGCTCGATGCCGCCTACCGCGACATGGTCTCGCACGCGCGGCGCAAAACCATTCTGGTGGCGGACCGCTTCCCGTTCCGCTACCTTGCCGAGAGCTACGGTCTCAAATACTATGCGGCCTTCCCGGGCTGCTCGACGCAGGTCCGTCCGAGTGCCGCCACTGTGGCCTTCCTCGTGGACAAGGTCCGTGACGAGCACCTCCCGGTGGTGCTGCAGGTGGCCAACAGCTCGCCGAGAATCGCAAAAGCCGTGGCCGAGCCCTCGCATGCCGCGATCCTGCCCCTGCACGCGGTGCACAATCTCACGCCGCAGGAGGCCCGTGCAGGACTTACCTACCTCTCGGCGATGAAGGCCAACCTTGAAGTGCTGCGCAAAGCACTCAATGACTGACCGGTGAATGAGGCAGCAGCACGATGACGCTTCTTCTTTCCGAGTCTGATGCGGCACCCCGCGAGGTGGAACTCACCCTTGACGGGGCCACCTTCGGCTACACACGAGAAAAAGCCCTGATCCGCCGGGTCTCGCTCGAGATCCGCGCCGGGGACTTTATCTCGATCTGCGGCGAAAACGGCGCCGGCAAAAGCACCCTTGTCAAAGGGATGCTCGGGCTGCTCGCGCCGCTCGAAGGGCGCCGGGTGGTCAATCCCGGGCTTGAGAAAGCCGGCATCGGCTATGTCGCCCAGACCAGCAACCTGCCGCCTGATATGCCGGGCAGCGTGATCGAAGTGCTCAAAACGGGGCTCCTGCAGACCTGGCGCCCCTGGAGCATCAGCCGCGCCCAGCGGGGACTGCTCGGGAATGTGCTCAGTCACTTTGACTGCGACACACTCGCCGCCAAGGCTTTCCGGGAACTCTCGGGCGGGCAGATGAAGCGTGTGCTCATTGCCCGGGCCGTGCTTGCCTCACGCCGCTTTATCGTGCTCGATGAACCCTGTGCGGGGCTCGATACACTCAACACCGACCGCATCATGACCTCGCTCAAGGAACTCAACACCACCATGGGCACCACCATCGTGCAGGTCACGCACGATGCCGTGCTCGCACGCCGCCTCTCAAGCCGCATCTGGCATGTCGGTGAAGGGACGGTGCGCGACGAAGTGCAGGAGGTGCGCCAGTGAGTACCCTTCTGAATTTCTTTGACCCCGTGCTGGACATCTTCCGCTACCCCTTTATGATCAGGGCCTACGCGGTGGGCACGCTGGTGGCGCTGTGCGCCTCGCAGATCGGCATCCCGCTTGTCATTCAGCGCCTCTCGATGATCGGGGACGGTCTCTCGCACGTGGCCTTCGGCGCCATTGCCGTGTCCCTGGTGCTCGGGCAGCAGCCGCTCGTGGTGGCGGTACCGGTGGTGCTGGTCGCCGCCTTTATTCTTCTGAAGCTCGTGCCGCTGACCAAACGCACCGGAGACCGCGCCATTGCGATGCTCTCCTCAGGCGCACTTGCCGTCGGCATCACGACGGTCAGTCTGACCGAGGGGTTCAATTTTGACGCGGAAAGCATTCTGTTCGGCTCGATTCTCGGCCTCTCCGACACGGACGTGTGGCTCACGGCCGGCATGACCGCCCTCGTGGTCATTCCGCTGATCATCCTCGCGCCGCTCATCTTCTCGCTGATCTTCGATCCGGTCTTTGCCCGCGTCACGGGACAGCCTGTCAAAGGGCTCACCACGGCGCTTGCCGTCATGACGGCCCTCACCGTGGTCACCGGGATGCATATCATGGGAGCGCTTCTGATCTCGAGCCTGCTCGTCTTTCCCGCGAGTACCGCACTTAAAGTGAGCAGCTCGTATCAGGAGGTGCTCTGGCGGGCTGCGCTCACGAGCGTGCTCTCGGTGTGGATCGGTCTCACCGTGTCCTACCTCTGGAGTGTCCCGGCCGGGGCGGCCATCGTGCTCACCAACGCAGCTTTCTACCTCCTTGCGCTCGGCGTGGAAGCGTTTCGGACTAAAGGCCGGCTGAGCTGAGAGCGTACAGAGCAAACTTTTGAAAAATCTGCGAAAATATAAAGATTGACCGTGTACGGCTCTCGAAAGCCGTACCGCACGGGATGTGACCCGCCTCAGAAAAGGCGCCTCCGAAGACAGACCTTAAAACAAACAAAAACGCTATGCTCAAGATCCTCGTTCCGCTTGATGTGAGCCCGGCCAGCCAGACCGCTCTTCAGTTTCTGGCCCATCGCCCTCAGATCTGCAAACATGCAGAAATCACCCTTCTTACCGTTCACCAGCTGATCAAACCCTCTCTGCTGCGGCTTGTCAGCAGCGCTGACATTGACGCGATGCGCGATAAAACCGCTCAGGAGGTTTTCGAGACCGCCTCGAAGACTTTTGGCGCGCTCGGTCAGACCCCGACATGCCTTGCCGAGGTGGGGGATCCGCGTGACATCATCGTGAACAAAGCCCGGGAAATCGGGGCTGATCTGATCATCATGGCCGCTCACGGTGAACGTAACATCGGTGACATTCTCATGGGCAGCGTCTCGCGCGGTGTGATCGCTCGCGCCCCCTGCCCCGTGCTGGTTGTCCGCAACCAGTTCCCGCCGCTCGCCCGTGCCCCGCGCGTGGTGATTCCCGTTGACAAGCAGGAGGTCACCTCGCACGCCGTTGACTGGGTTATTGCGAATCACAAGGCCTTCGGTGCGCAGGCCGACTTCCGGCTCGTGCATGTTGTGGAAGCCTCAAGCATGGACGTCCTCACCCAGTTCACGCAGCCCGGCAGCGCCCTTGAAGAGGACACTCACAAGGGACCGCGCAACGCCGCCTGGCATGAGGCGGTAGATCCCTACGCCCGGCGCTTTGCCGAAGCCGGTCTCACGAGCCGCAATGTTGCGCTCACCGGCCGTCCGAGTCAGGCGATTGCCGACTACGTCACGAGTCATGACATCGATCTCATCGTGATGGGCAGTCACGCCCGCGGTGAGCTGCGTGCGCTCTTTCTCGGAAGCGTCGCCGCCGAAGTGCTCAGTCTCACGGAAGCGCCGATGCTCATTATCCGATAACGTAACGCCAGTCAGGCAGAAGGCAGGAAACACCGGGTTCCTGCCTTTTTTGTCCCCGCCCGGATCCCTGCAGAGCCCTGCGCGGCGGCCTGCTTACACTTTCCGGACGTCTCATGTACAATAAAGGCCTTAGCTCAACACCGTATACCGGGACAGACACAACTGACTTATGCAGAAATTTACCCGAGAGGATCTTAACCGCGCACCTTCCAAACTGCTGCGTGACGGCCGCATCGCCAATGCCCGCGTCTACCGGGTCAGTTTCGGCGGGAAAGACTGGACGGTTAAGGATTTCTCCTCCCGTCCCTGGTATATCAGAAATACGATAGGCCGGTTTCTGTTGCGCCGCGAGGTGCACTTTCTCAACCGTCTCGAAGGTATTGACGGCGTCGCGGGCGGGGCTTTCCGCATTGACGCGTTTGCCATGGCCGTGGAATATACGCCGGGCACCGGGCTCGCCCAGATGGACGTATCGGTGCAGACGCCGGAGTTTCTCAACCGGCTTGAGGCACTGCTCGACAAGATTCACAGCCGCGGTGTGGTGCATCTTGACTGCCGCGGAATGGGCAACATGCTCTACCGTCCTGACGGCACGCCTGCACTCATTGATTTCCAGTCCGCACTCAACACCCGTTGGCTGCCCGCAAAACTTCGCCGGATTCTTGAAGACATCGACAATTCGGGCGTGCTCAAACGCTGGCTCGCCGTTCATCCCGATATCATGGGTGAGGAGCGCAAACGCGCTCTGGAGCGCATTGACCGTCTGCGCCGTCTGTGGGTGCTGCACGGCTACTTCGGTATCGACAAAAACGCCCCGAAAAAACGCAAATAACCGCGCGCGGCAAACCGGCCGGCGGCCGCCTGTCCTCCCCGTTTCTTTTCTGAGCAAAAGTACCTGATCCGCCTTGCCGGAAATCAAGTATTACCGTTTTTTCGCGCCTTGCCTCCCGTTCGGGAGATTTGTTTTGCGTAAAGTTGCCTGTACGATATAACTTAAAAACAACAGGAGCGCAGCACATCTGCACCGCAGTGCCCCCGGAGGCACTGTCCGCGTCCGGCAGAGAGAATTCCATCGCGCTCCGCTTACAGAGAATCGCCGCCTATGACACAGACACTTTTACCGAGCACCGCCCGTGCCCCGCTCACCGCCAACCGCTGGGGCATTTGCAAGGCGGTGGTGCGAGACGGAAAAATCGAACGTCTCGAACCGGTGGCAGAAGATGCCGCCCCTTCTCCGCTTCTTGACCGCCTGGCCGCGCTGCCCTCGAATCCGCTGCGCGTCAGACGGCCGGCTGTCCGGAAAAGCTTTCTTGAAAAAGGCGCGCACAGCCGCGCGCTTCGCGGTGATGAACCCTTTGTCGAAGTGGACTGGGACACGGCACTCACCCTGGCCGCCGACGCCATCCGCGAGACGTATGCCAGTTACGGCCCCGACAGTGTCTGGGGACACTCCTACGGCTGGATGAATACCGGCCTTGTGCAGGGGGTGCGTCCCCTGCTGCACCGTCTGCTCAACATCATGGGCGGCTTTGTGCCGCTCACGAACTCCTACTCCACCGGCGCCATTGCAGCCATTCAGGAGCATATCGTCGGTCAGAAGCAGCCCCGTCCGAGCGACTGGGAGAGCATTTACGAGGCAAGCGAACGTGTCGTGTTCTGGGGCTCGGATCCCGTGCGCACGGACGACGTTGACTGGTTCACGCCGCTGCACAAAAGCCGTGCGGGCGCACTGCGGCTCGCTGAGCTCAAACACATTAAAACCTACAGCATCAACCCGATCATCTCCGATACGGCGCTCGCCATCGGCTCGGAAAACATCCGGCCGCTGCCCGGGACCGACACGGCCATGATCGTGGCAATGATCCACGTGCTCCTCACGGAGAATCTTGCCGACTGGGATTTTCTGGACCGCTACACCACAGGGGCGCGAGAATTTACCGACTATGTGCTCGGACACACAGACGGCATCGCCAAAACCCCCGAGTGGGCAGCAGAGATCGCGGGCGTCCCTGCCGTGACGATCCGTGAGCTCGCCGTCGATCTTGCCACACACCGCAGCATGATCATTATGGGCTGGGGCCCGCAGCGCCAGCACAACGGTGAACAGGCTCCGTGGCTCGGCTGGACCCTGGCTGCGTTCCTCGGCCAGATCGGTCTGCCGGGCGGCGGGATCGGCACCTCGTATCATTACTCCTCTGCCGGCGCACCGCCGAGCGGCGGTCCCGAACTCTTCGGTATTCCGACAGATCCCACAGGCGCGCAGCGCAACCGTATTCTCGGCGGTGTCAAACCGCTGCCGGTGGCAAGCATCACGGAAGTGCTCGAGGCACCGGGCAAAACGGTGGACTTTAACGGCGCGCGCATCACCTATCCTGATGTGCACCTGATGTTCTGGGCCGGCGGCAATCCCTTTGCCCATCATCCGGACACGGGCCGTCTGGCACGCGCCTTTAAAAAGCCCGATGTGGTGATCTGCGCTGAGGTGAACTGGACCGCTACGGCACGCCATGCGGATATTGTGCTTCCTGCCTGCACCAACTTTGAGATGAGCGACATCACCCGCATCGGCTCCAACACCAATGACGGGATTGTCTTTACTGAGGCGGTTATCGCACCGCAGGGCGAGGCAAAGAGCAACTACGAGATTTTCTCGCTGCTCGCTGCGAAACTCGGCGTGGCGGAACGCTTTACCGGCGGGCGCACTGCCGAGCAGTGGCGCGAGGCGCTCTACAGCAATGCCTGTGAGGATGCCCTGAGCCGCGGCAAGCCGCTGCCCTCCTACGAAGAGGCGAAAGCGCTCGGTCTGCTGCTCTTTACGCCTGACGCGCCGGAAGACGGCAAGCCGTTTGTCTCGATGGCGAAATTCCGTCAGGACCCGGTCGGCCACCGCCTCTGGACAAAGTCCGGCAAAATCGAAATCGCCTCGGAAACCATCCGCAACTTCCACTACGGGGAACTCACCGCGTACCCGCGTTATATGCCGCCCGAGGATGGCGCCGGAAAAACAACCGAGGCCTATCCCTTTGTGCTTCTCACGGGCAAGAGTCCGCGCCGTCTGCACTCGCAGCTTGACTCGAGTCTGACGGAAAAATACGGTGCAGAACCCTGCCGGATCAATACGGAGGATGCAAAGCGCCTGGGCATCAGTGCCGGTGACACCGTGCTCGTTTCGAGCGCACGCGGCAAAACGCTGCTTGCGGCTGAACCGACCGACCGGATCCGTCCCGGCGTGGTGGCCGTGGATAACGGCTCCTGGTACAACCCGAAGACCGATCCGGTGCACGGGCTTATTGATGCGCACGGCGGAGCGAACACGCTCACGCTTGACGTGCCCACCTCCAGGATTGCGCGCGGCAATGTCGCCTCGAGTGCCACCGTCAGTGTGGTGAAATACACGGGGCCTTTCAGTCCGGCTGATCCGCTCACGCTCCCGGAAGGCATCACGGGTTAGATACCAGAACGGACGCTCACGAAAGAGCGTCCGTTTTTTGTTTCTCTACAATTCGAGCAGCGTCCTGTCTCTCGGACTCACCGGCAGTCTCGGCAGAATCAGCACCCGGGCGCCGGTCTGCGAGGCCTGCTCACGCACGCGGGCTATCCACTCGAGCTCGGCCTGCGCACGGCGGCGCAGCAGACGGTTTTCCACGCGGCTGACCGCAAGAGAAGCGTTGATCAGTAAGGCGTAGACACGCAATCCCGCCCGCTGCAGGTCTTCGACGAGCCGTCCGGCCTCGATAACCGGTGTCGCCTCGGCGAGGGTGACAACACACACCGCGGTCTGCGCCGAGCGAAGCCGCGGCAGCAGCTGCCGGACGCTCTCCGGGATGAGTCCCTGACGGCGCTCTATTTCACGCTGATAGCTGAGTGTGGCATCGAGCAGAAGCAGTGTGTGTCCGGTCGGTGCGGTGTCAATCACCACAATCTCGTCGTCCGCCCTGGCAACAAGCGAGGCAAACGCCCTGAACACGGCGATCTCCTGCGTGCACGGCGAACGCAGATCCTCCTCAATCATGGCGAGGTCCTCTGCGCTCACCACATTGCGCGCCTCACTGAGTACCGCCTCGCGGTATTCGCTAAGCGCCTTCTCTTCGTCGATATGGCTCACTGTCACCTCGCCCTGCTGCGTGATCACATTATCGAGATGGCAGGCCGGATCGGTGCTGGCAAGATGCACCCTGGCGCCGAGCCGTGAGAGCTGCAGTGCGAGCGCGGCAGCGACAGTGGTTTTGCCCACACCGCCCTTGCCCATGGTGAAAATCACCCGTTTGCCTTCAGCCAGACACGCCTGAGCGAGTGCCTCAAGACGATCGGGCACCATGCCCGGGGCCTGCGCCTCCTCTGGCGTCGCCTCCTCGTGAAGGAGTCCCCGGATCGCCTCAAGCCCCGTGATGTTGAAGGACTTGAGGGTGACGGTAAAAAGCGCCTCGAGAGGAAGTTCGGCAGCGCGCTTTACGGCGGACGCTTCACTCTCTTTCATCGCCGCCGTGCAGGCATCGTCGGCTCCCGAAGGAAGGAGTCCGTTGAGGATGAGACACTGTTTCTTGAGTCCGCATGCGGCAAGCTCAGCGGAGGTCCGCTCCACCTCGCGCAGGCTGCCCGCCTCGGGACGCGCCACCAGCACGAGTGTGCTCTCGGCACTGTCACGCAGGGCGGCAACGGCACGGGCGTAGGTTTCGCGCCGCTCACCGAGACCGGAGAGCGGTCCGAGGCAGCTCGCCCCGTGCTGATTGGTTTCAAAAAAACTGTTCCAGGCAGAAGGCAGCTGCAGCAGACGGATGGTGTGACCGGTGGGCGCCGTATCAAACACAATATGGTCAAAGCGGCTTCGCACCTTCTCGCTCACGAGAAAGTCGGCAAAAGCGTTAAACGTGGCAATCTCCACTGTGCACGACCCCGAGAGCTGCTCTTCGATACTGCGGATGGCCTCCTCGGGAAGCAGACCGCGCATGGGTGCAACCACACTTTCGCGGTAGGCCGCGGCAAGCGCCATCGGATCCACATTAGCCATATACAGCCCGGGCACCGCGGCCACGGGCTGCGGTTCAGGTGAGAGCGAAACAGAAAAGATATCCTGCAGATTGGAGGCGGGATCGGTGCTCACAAGCAGCACCCGCCGCCCTTTTTCTGCAAGCATCACGGCGCTCGCCGCCGCACAGGAGGTTTTACCCACGCCGCCCTTGCCGGTGAAAAAAAGCACCGGTGTGGCGGCGAGTGCCAGAGGTGAAAAAGGAACAGGTTCAGCCATGGTGCCTCACTTTGCGAGCGCCGCGCGCAGTTCCTCTTCGCCGGGATAACGGCCGCTCACAAACACCTCACCGTCCACGAGCGTGAGCGGGAGCGCGCTGCTTGAGTGCGTTTTCAGAAATGCCGCCACCACCTTCTCACTGATAAAAGCCATCGGCGACTGGCTGAGGTTATAGCGCTCAACCGTCACACCTTCGGCTTTCAGCGTCTCGATCAGCGCGGCCATCCGGAGCAGCTCCGGGTCGATACTCACGCCGCACAGGCCGGTCGGGCAGCACATGGCGGGCTCAAAAATTTTCACACTTTTCACATTCTTTCTCCTGTGTTGAGCAGTCTGTCCGGCTGCCGCTTTCCGCCCCGGGACCGAGTGCGGCGAGCGCAAGGCCAAGCGCCGCAAATCCGTCAGCGTTGAGCCGGTAGTAGGTCCACTTGCCCTCGGCACGCGCCTCAATGAGTCCGGCACCGAGCAGCACCTTCAGGTGGTAGCTCAGGCCTGACTGCGTGAGCGGCAGCACGGCCTCGAGGTGACACACACAGCGCTCCCCCGATTTGAGCTCGGTGAGGATGGCGATGCGCTTGGGATCCGAGAGCGCCTTGAAACGGGCGGCAATATCAGTATGGTTAACCGTCATGGATAATGTTTAAAACAAAAAATATTGATTTGAGTATAGCTCAGCACGTCAAACAGATCAATAAATCTTGATTTGAAAAGGCAAAAAAATACCCGCTGCCTGAACCGGCCGTCATCGGCCGGAGAGCTGCGGGTTCTGCGGGAGGCGCCCAGGGGCGCCCCCTGCTGTGCGATCTGTCGGCCGCCCGGATCAGAAGACCTCGGGACGGTTGACCATTCGCAGGAACGAGAGATGCTTTTCGTACTGATCGAGCACGTCGTGAATGATCTGTTCACGGCTCCAGCCCATCAGGTCGTAGTCCTGACCGCCTTCTTTGAGGAAGACTTCAGCACGCACGTACATCGGTTCCTCCTCTTCGTCGCGTTCCGGATCCGCCATCGAAAATTCGGGGTTGCCGTAACCGATCAGACGCACCTCGTAGAGGAAGTCCGTCACATCAGCAAAATGCACCACGAGCGAGGCACGGTCCTTGACGGTGCTCATGCTGGCATCGAGCCCCTCCTCCTCGAAAGCCTTGACCACATCCTGCATGGCGGGTTTGATGGTCTCGTTGAAGTAGGACTTCACCTGAGGATAGGACGGATAGTGCACAATCACCTGCAGACGGCGCTTCCAGCCGTCAGCCGTGCGGTAGAGCGACGGCGCGACATTGGTGATCTGGTGGCTCTGACGCTTGAAGTCATCCACGCGCAGCGCCTTGAGCAGCCCGAAGAGCGCAATAAGCAGCACAGCGGCAAACGGCAGCGCCGAGAGAAGCGTGAGCGTCTGAAGCGCTTTCAGGCCGCCCGCCCAGAGCAGCACCATGGCACCGAAACCGGACAGTGCGCACCAGAACACACGCTGGCGGGCCGGCGTCTTGCGGATACCGCCGCTGGCGAGCACGTCGGCGACAAAAGCGCCCGAGTCAGCCGAGGTGACAAAGAAGATCACCACCATCAGCATACCGATCAGGGAGAGCACGCTCGTCATCGGGAAATATTCAAAGAACTTGAAGAGCGCGATCGACACATCAGCCTTGACGCTCGTGGCGAGATCGGCACCCACACCGCTCATGATGAGCTCGATGGCGCTGTTGCCGAAGGCAGTCATCCACAGCAGCGTAAAGCCGGCCGGAATGAGCAGCACACCGGAGATGAACTCACGGATCGTGCGGCCGCGGGAGATACGTGCAATAAAGAGCCCCACAAAGGGAGACCAGGAGATCCACCAGCCCCAGTAGAGCAGCGTCCAGCCGCCAAGCCAGTTCGAGCTCTTGGGTTCGTAGGCGTACAGATTAAACGTTTTGGAGACGATCCCGGAGAGGTACAGACCGACATTCTCGACAAAGTGCTTGAGCAGCGCAGCCGTCGGGCCGAGCGAGAACACGAGAATGAGCAGCATCAGGGCGAGCCACAGATTCGTGTGCGAGAGGATCTTGATCCCCTTGTTGAGGCCTGAACCCGCGGAGATGGCGGAGATGCAGGTGATCACCACAATGAGCACCGACTGCACAGTCGTGCCTACCGGCGCATCGAAGAGATAGTTCAGACCGGCATTGAGCTGCAGAACACCGAAACCGAGCGAGGTGGCCACACCGAAGACGGTACCGAGAATGGCGAAAATATCCACTGCGTTACCGATCGGTCCGTAGATACGGTCACCGATGAGCGGAAAGAGCGCCGAGCGCAGCGTGAGCGGCAGCGCATGACGGTAGCCGAAATAGGCAAGCATCAGTGCCACAGAGGCGTAAATCGCCCAGGCATGCAGACCCCAGTGAAAGAACGTCAGCTCCAGGGCGTTTCTCGCCGCCTGAACCGTACCGCCCGCCCCCATCGGCGGTTCCAGAAAGTGCATCACCGGTTCGGCCACACCGAAGAACATAATCCCGATGCCCATACCCGTGGAAAAGAGCATGGCAAACCATGTCACGAGTTTATAGTCTGGTTTGGCATGATCTGGTCCGAGACGGATATCACCGAAACGGGAAAAGGCAAGGTAGAACATCCCGACGAGAATAATGGCCACAGCAAGAATGTAGAACCAGGAAAGGTCTTCAAAGATTCTTGTCTGCAGGTGTCCGAAAATCGCGTTAACGGTATTCGGGAACACGGCCGCGGCACCGATCACAATCATCGAGAGGATTGAGGCGGGCCAGAAGACGGCAGGATTGACCTTCCAGCCTTTAAGCAGTTTACTGTTTTGGGTTTTATCTGGCATAAAGCGGGTTGAGCTCCTATTGGGTTAGCCTTTCTCTTTCCGGGCTCATCCTGCCTGAGGGGGCGCAGGACGGGCACACCGGAACCGGACTCCGGCGCCGGAATACAGACGCACGGTGCGCATCCGGCATTAACCGGTCCGCACAGAGCACACAAAGGCTGTTATCAGTTCACGGACAGCACAAAAGCAGACTCAGCCCCGGGAGGAACTGCGCCAGGCTTTTTCCCCGCCTCATGAGTGGCGGGCCGCCGTCCGGCCAAAGAATGAGTCGCACACAGCGTGCAGCACTAAAGTGACAGACTCAGGTACAGGGCGTACCCGGCCTCCCCTGCAAAAGAGAGACGGTCTGCCGGCATACTGACGGGCGGATCAGAAGAGTCCCGTCAGTCCGATGGCATCTGCTCTGCTCAGTAAAAAGAGGCTTTTTCGCAGACACCGGTGAGGCGCAACTTGCGCAGATTGACCCGGCCGGTGGAGGCACTCGCAGCAGAGGCACACACATGCTCTGCCCGCCTGATGGCCGGTAAAACTTCAGCACCGTGAAAAAAGATTTCAGTGCGACCCGAACACACTGCGTAAAACCGTGTCCGGGACAGGTCTTAACGCGTGATTCAGCGTGCTATAGATTACCACAATGTTTATGAGGGTTTTCACTAACCGCCTCAGATGAAGCCGGTTTTTTCTCATCTCGAAGATCCTCAAAACGTTAAAAGACCCGTAACATCAGTCAATTACGATTGTATAAAAATTTTACAATTGAATTTGTTTCCGACTTTCCCGGCGGTATTTTTTCGCCTCAGGACTAGATATTCCGTCGATATTTCCTCTAATCTTTAAGGACAATTTTCCCGGCCATTATCAGCAGTTTCCCGGAGCAGAAATTCTGCACCGAATCCTGTTCAGGTGATGCAATTGAGGCGGGAGGCGATGCAATCAGCGCCAATAAGCGTTCTTTTGATTTATACCGACCCGCTTCGTTCGGGAGATTCACCGCCGGCCTCCTGATGAGAAAAATGCCTCTTTCCGGCCGGTGTCAAGCGCAATGTTAGTTTGACCCACTTGGCGCAATCTTCTTCTGTGCCACT
>ERZ838399.1990-NODE-1990-length-16675-cov-5.165283_pt1 | contig 16675 bp, 9 predicted proteins | sample MGYA00519683_ERZ838399 | MGnify/ENA primary metagenome ERZ838399 (study PRJEB31850, sample SAMEA3708833) | human gut metagenome | biome: human gut; feature: human-associated habitat; material: faeces | place: China | collected 2014 ...
CTGCACCAATCTTCTTGGCTTCTTCCTCAAATACACGGATAAACTCTTCACCGATTATCTTTCTCTTAGCCTCTGGTTCAGTAACACCTGCAAGCTTAGAGTAATATCTTTCCTGTGCATTTACCCTTATAAAGTTAAGGTCAAACTGTCCTTCTGGACCGAATACACTTTCAACCTCATCGCCCTCGTTCTTACGAAGAAGACCATGGTCTACGAATACGCATGTAAGCTGCTTTCCAATAGCTCTTGAAAGAAGACCTGCTGCCACTGATGAATCAACTCCACCAGAAAGTGCAAGTAATACCTTACCATCGCCAACCTTTTCACGTATTTCCTTAATAGTATTCTCTACAAATGCATCCATTTTCCAGGTTCCAGCACATCCGCATACTCCACGCACAAAGTTGTGAAGCATCTTAGTACCTTCCTGTGTATGAAGAACTTCTGGATGGAACTGGATTGCATAGAGATTCTTTTCTGCACACTCTGCTGCTGCCACTGGACAGTCTGCTGTATGTGCAATTATCTTAAATCCTGGAGCAACCTGTGAAATGTAGTCAAAATGGCTCATCCACACGATAGTCTTTTCTGAAACATCTCCAAATAAAGCACTGCTCTTATCAACAAATGTCTCTGTCTTTCCATACTCTCTTACTGGAGCTTTCTCAACCTTGCCGCCAAGAACGTGCTGCATAAGCTGAGCACCATAACATAATCCAAGCACTGGAACACCAAGTTCAAAAAGCTCTTTAGTACAAGTAGGTGCACCTTCTTCATAGCAGCTATTTGGACCACCTGTAAGGATAATTCCTTTAGGGTTCATCGCCTTAATCTGCTCAAGAGGTGTTTTGTAAGAATATATCTCACAATATACGTTACATTCACGGACACGACGTGCAACTAACTGATTGTACTGTCCGCCAAAGTCAATAACTATAACCTTTTCCTGATTCATATTGTCCCTTTCCTAATCATAAGTTTCGCCGCAGACACATTTATACTTTTCCATACTTTAGCCAGCTAATCATAATAAATGTCATTATATATCACTACATTCATCCATAGTTTCAATACTTTTTATATAAATTCACTACTTTTACTGTTTTTCACTCATTTCAAAGTATATAAGCATCTATAAATACATAACACATCTACGACTCATATATATTTATTATAGTAAACAAGCGATATAAAGACAAGCATATTCTTCAATCTTTATTTTAATATTTTAAATACTTGATGCCAGAAGCTGAAAATCAAAAATGCTTGTGCCTGCACAATAATATTTTTAAACTCATTTTTCACCTAACACCGAAATGTAATAAAAATTCCCATGATTTCTGTCATATCAAGAAAACCATCTTCACTAAATCTCACACATTCTTAAGAAACTCATCCAAATATTCTCTCATCCTGCCAAATTCCACATCGACCTCTGGAACATCTGACTTAAAGTCAAGCAGTTTATACACGTACCCCTGTTCTTTTGCCTGTCTGTAACTTTCCGGATATACAATCTCAAAAAGCAGCGAAATATGTCCTACTATATGGTCAACAGCACTCTTTCTTAAACTTTTAAGTACTGTTTCTTTCCTGTAAAAACTATCAAGTACCTCTTTGGTTATGATTCCATTCTTTAGTTCCTCTGTAGTTACATCGTATATAATCTCCATAGGAACTTCCGCATTTACCTTAAATATATCAACCTTATCCGCATCACGAAGAATATTGCAGAACATAAGCTGTCTTTCGGTTAATCCTTCTTTAACACGATACTTGTTATGCTGTCTTATAGCAAGTTCAAGAAGTCCTGCCAACTTGCCTTCATTACATTTTACCTGCTCACTATTTAACTTGCCTTCATCGCAATCTTCCTTGTAATCTTTCTGACAATCTTTCTGCCTGCTGTATGCCTGTCCAGCTTCTTCATTTCCAGCACCCACAAGTTCACATTTCTCATAATACCCTTCTGCAAACTTCCTTATAAGCCCTTCCTTAAATAACAGGTCTGCACCAAATTCTGCATGGTCTACAGAGTCTGCATCGCTGAATGTGCCAAATCGTCTTATCTGTTCAAATCTTCCAATGTCGTGTAACATTCCCAGAAGCCATGCAATATCTACATCGGCTTCACTTAAGTTAAGCGACTTTGCAATACTCTGACACAGTCCCGCTACTCTGTAGGTATGATCTATTTTAAGCTTTATCTTTTCGTCTGATGGATCGTAATTTCTTACATACTCTGCAAATGCATTGATAACATTTTTCCTGTTAATAACTGGTTTGTTAATACTTTCCACAACATCAATAAGTCCATTAAGGTCAGCACATACCATATATGTAAGCTTCCTGATATCATCATCTATTGCTATTGTATCAGGAATATGGACAACTCTCATACCTGCCGCATATCCAGCCTTAATGCCATTAATGCTGTCCTCAACTACTACTGCCTCTGACGGACTTATACCTATTGCCTTAGCCGCCCGAAGGAATATATCTGGTTCTGGCTTTCCATGTTCGACTTCATCTCCATATACAACCGCATCAAGATAATCCCACACTCCTATTTTATGAAGTGTTTTCTCCGCACTTTCGCGCCTTGTCGATGTAGCAACCGCACACTTTAGTCCATTATTTCTTATATATTCAAATATGTCCTTTACGCCCTTTTTAACAGGAATACCTTCTGTTTCCCTTATCTTGTATACATGCTGCGTTCTAAGCTCCTTAGCTTCCCAATAGTCGATTGCTCCTTTGTAATAATCATCAAAGAACTTACAGCAGAGCTCTGCCGGAGCACCCTTGAAGCTGTCTATAAGCCACATTGGCATATCAACTCCAAGCTGCCCTGCTGCCCAGAGCCAGCCTTCATTAGACTGCCTTTCTGAATCTATAAGAACACCATCCATATCAAATATAATGCCTGATACCATTTTTTTCTCCTAGTAATTAAATGTCTTATTTTTCACTTTATATTGTTTAAAATAACTATAATAGGTGTATATTTATAATTTATGACACTGACAAACACTTTTAATTTCAGGTTTGTACATTTAAAATTATTATCATCTACAGATACACAAATAAATTAAAACGCTTGAAATTCTGTTACTTTTCAACTCTTATATACTAACATAGGTCGTAGTAACATATATCCTTGTAACCTTGACGAAGCTATACAATGTCTAAAGCCTTGTATAATCGCTATTAATTATACATTTATAATTCCATAAAATATTCTTATCAGCAAAGTGCATAAACCTAATATACTCATATAAATTCAATATACTGCGATACACCAATATACTTGTATAAAATCAATATACTGCGATACACCAATATACTCGTATAAAATTAATATACTGCGATACGCTAATATACTTGTATAAATTTAATACCTGTTTATATATTCTTATAAATACTTCTTAACATACTGTCCGGTATAAGACTTCTTAACCTTGGCAACCTCTTCCGGTGTACCCTTTGCAATAACTGTACCACCTCTGTCACCGCCTTCTGGTCCCATATCTATAATATAATCGGCTGTTTTGATAACATCAAGATTATGCTCAATAACAACAACAGTGTTACCGCCCTCTGCAAGCTTATGAAGTATATCAACAAGCTTGTGGACATCCGCAAAATGAAGTCCTGTTGTAGGCTCATCAAGAATGTATATAGTCTTTCCTGTACTTCTTTTTGAAAGCTCTGTAGCAAGCTTTATTCTCTGTGCCTCTCCACCTGAAAGCTCTGTAGATGGCTGTCCTAACTTAATGTATGAAAGTCCAACGTCATTAAGAGTTTCTATTTTTCTTCTGACTGATGGCACATTTTCAAAGAAATCAACTGCATCCTCAACTGTCATATCAAGTACGTCATATATGCTCTTTCCCTTATACTTAACTTCAAGTGTTTCCCTATTATAACGCTTTCCGTCACACACTTCACAAGGCACATATACATCCGGCAGGAAATGCATCTCTATCTTGATAATACCATCTCCGGAACAAGCCTCACAACGTCCTCCCTTTACATTAAAGCTGAAACGTCCTTTGTTATAACCTCTTTCCTTAGCATCTGTTGTTGAAGCAAAAAGATCCCTTATCATATCAAATACGCCCGTATATGTCGCAGGATTAGAACGTGGAGTTCTTCCTATTGGCGACTGGTCAATATCTATAACCTTATCAAGCTGCTCGATTCCTGTAATATCATCATGGTCACCAGCAATACATCTTGCACGGTTTAAAGACTTAGCAAGGTGCTTGTACAGAATTTCATTCACAAGAGAACTTTTTCCTGAACCCGATACACCTGTTACACATGTAAATACTCCAAGTGGTATATCAACATCAATATTTTTAAGATTATTCTCCCTTGCACCCTTAACAGTTATCCAGCCTGTCGGCTTTCTTCTCTTCGCCGGCACCGGAATCTTGATTCTTCCGCTAAGATATGCACCTGTAAGTGAATCCTTGCATGCCATAATATCAGCTGCCGTTCCTGTCGCAACGACTTCTCCACCATTACGTCCGGCACCCGGTCCTATATCCACAATATAATCTGCGGCACGCATAGTATCTTCGTCATGCTCAACTACTATGACTGAGTTACCAAGGTCACGCAAATGTATAAGTGTTCCTAGCAGCTTATCATTATCCCTCTGATGAAGTCCGATACTTGGCTCATCAAGTATATAAGCCACACCAACAAGTCCTGAACCTATCTGTGTCGCAAGTCTTATTCTCTGTGCCTCCCCACCTGAAAGCGTACCTGTAGCTCTTGATAATGAAAGATAATCAAGTCCTACATCCATAAGGAACTGTATTCTTGCCTTAATCTCCTTAAGTATCTCTGCACCGATAAACTTCTGTCTGTCTGTAAGCTCAAGCTCATCTAAAAACTTCTTTAACTTAACAATAGACATATCTGTAATCTGATATATATTCTTATCTGCTATCGTAACAGCAAGAGATGATGGCTTTAATCTCTGTCCGTGGCACGACTTACAAGGTCTTATGCGCATGAATTCCTCATACTGCTGCTTTGCACTGTCTGAGTAAGTTTCCCTGTATCTTTTCTCCATATTATGGATAAGGCCTTCAAATGCTATATCGTATTCTCCAACGCCTCTCTGGCCTTTGTAATGCACTTTAACACTCCTGCCCTTTGTACCATTTATAATCATGTCCTTAATATCATCTGGATAATCCTTAAATGGTGTTGATAAACTGAAGTTATATTCCTTTGCAAGTGCGCTCATAATAGCCCTTGAAAAGCTGCCCTCATCCTTTACAGACTGCCATCCCATACCAACTATCGCTCCATCATCGATGCTTAATGAATCATCTGGTATAAGAAGCTCTGCATCAAAATTCATTGTATAGCCAAGTCCGTAGCAGTCAGGACACGCACCAAATGGATTGTTGAACGAAAAGCTTCTTGGCTCTATCTCATCTATGCTTATACCACAATCCGGACACGAAAAGCTCTGTGAAAAGTTAATCGGCTCACCGTCTATAACATCAACTGTCATAAGTCCCTCTGCAAGCTTAAGTGCTGTTTCTATTGAGTCTGTAAGTCTTTTGTTAATTCCATCTTTGACTACAAGACGGTCAACAACAATTTCTATATTATGCTTCTTGTTCTTATCAAGATTTATCTCATCTGTAAGCTCATACATATTGCCATCAGCAATTACTCTGACATAACCGCTCTTTTTAGCCTGTTCAAAAAGCTTCTTATGTTCACCTTTTCTTCCTCTTACAACTGGAGCTAATATCTGTATCTTTGTTCTTTCTGGAAGCTCCATAATAGTATCAACCATCTGGTCTACAGTCTGCTTGTTGATTACTTTGCCACACTTAGGACAATGTGGTGTACCTATTCTTGCATATAATAATCTGAAGTAATCGTATATCTCTGTGACAGTTCCAACTGTTGAACGTGGATTTCTGTTAGTTGACTTCTGGTCTATGGAAATAGCTGGTGAAAGTCCTTCTATGCTCTCCACCGCCGGCTTTTCCATCTGTCCTAAAAACTGCCTTGCATATGAAGATAACGACTCCATATATCTTCTCTGACCTTCTGCATATATAGTATCAAATGCAAGACTTGACTTACCTGAACCAGACAGACCTGTAAGTACAACAAGGCTGTCCCTTGGTATATCTACATCAATATTTTTAAGATTGTGCTCACTTGCACCTCTTATTCTTATATAATTCCTGTAATCGCCTTTTTCCATTTTTTTCTCCGTTATTTCTTCTTTCTTAATCCTTAACCGCCTCAATTAAAAAGACTTTTTCTGTAAGCAGCAAATGCTTTTATACATTTGACACCTACATCATATAATACCATAATGATAATATCTGCCTGCCATTACTGACTGCATAACATTGCTTTTGAACTCGTAACTTAATCTGGCTTAATTGATATCAAACTATAAATGAGCAAATTTAAAATATTGTACAATTATGTTCCTGTTATGAAAATATATTTTTCCTAATCTATTGAAATGTATGTCAACCACAAACAAAAACGATTATTTAAAAAACTGTAAAATATATCCTCTTATCACTTGCCAGACTTCTTATCCTCATAAATATACTTATTAATCTCAATCATCTTATCTCGAAGCATAGCCGCCTGCTCAAAGTCAAGTTCTGCCGCAGCCTTACGCATATTCTTTTCAATCTGCTTTTTGACTTTTTCAAGGTCTTTAATGCTCATAGACTCGTAATCCACATCAAGCTTTCCATTAGAGCTGTCTGCATCTGCTGCCTTTGATATGCTTATAAGGTCCCTTACCGCTTTCTTTATAGTCTGAGGTGTTATTCCGTGTGCTTCATTGTACTCCTGCTGTATCTTTCTACGTCTTTCAGTTTCAGATATAGCCTTTTCCATGGACTCTGTTATTGTATCTGCATACATAATAACGTGTCCTTCTGCATTTCTGGCTGCTCTTCCTATCGTCTGGATAAGCGAAGTTTCTGTTCTTAAGAAGCCCTCTTTATCAGCATCAAGAATAGCAACAAGACTTATCTCTGGAATATCCAGTCCCTCTCTTAGCAGATTAATACCAACAAGCACATCAAAACCATCAAGTCGCATATCCCTTATAATCTTCTGTCTTTCAAGTGTATCAATATCCGCATGCAGATACTTTACCCTTATACCGACCTCCTTAAGATAATCTGTAAGGTCTTCCGCCATACGCTTTGTAAGTGTTGTAACAAGTATTTTATTCTTCTTCTCAACTTCCTTGTTAATCTCACTGATAAGGTCATCTATCTGACCTTCGATTGGTCTTACCGATATTTCCGGGTCAAGAAGTCCTGTAGGTCTTATAATCTGTTCTGCCCTCATGAGCTCATGCTCTTCCTCATACTTACTAGGGGTAGCAGACACAAAAAGCATCTGTGATATCTTACCTTCAAACTCCTGAAAGTTAAGAGGTCTGTTATCCTTTGCAGAAGGAAGTCTGAAACCATAATCGACAAGTGTCGTCTTTCTTGCCTGGTCACCTGCATACATTCCCCTTATCTGTGGAATAGTAATGTGCGACTCATCAACAATTATCATAAAATCATCTGGAAAATAGTCCATAAGTGTATACGGCGGACACCCTGCCGGAAGCCCTGCCAAATGTCTTGAATAATTCTCAATGCCCGAACAGAAGCCTGTTTCCTGCATCATCTCTATATCAAAGTTAGTTCTCTCCTCTATTCTCTGCGCCTCAAGAAGCTTATCCTCGCTCTTAAAATACTTTATCCTCTCCGCAAGTTCTTCCTTTATATTCTCAATCGCTTTGTTCATCTTCTCTTTCTCTACAACATAGTGCGAATTAGGAAATATAGCAACATGGTCAAGGTTACACTTAACTTCTCCAGTAAGTGAGTCTATTTCACTTATCCTGTCTATCTCATCACCAAAGAACTCCACTCTGACTGCATCACCACTCGATGCCGATGGATATATCTCAACAACATCTCCCCTTACTCTGAAAGTACCTCGCTTAAAGTCCTTGTCATTACGCATATACTGTATGTCGATAAGCTTTCTTATCATCTCATCCCTGTCCTTCTCCATACCAGGACGAAGCGAGATAACCATATTCTTATAATCAATAGGCGCACCCAGACCATATATACACGAAACTGATGCCACTATAATAACATCATCTCTCTCTGACAGCGCCGCTGTTGCCGAATGTCTTAACTTATCTATCTCATCATTAATCGAAGAGTCCTTTGCTATATAAGTATCACTCTGTGGAACATACGCCTCAGGCTGATAATAATCGTAATAGGAAACAAAATACTCCACTGCATTTTCTGGAAAGAACTCCTTCATCTCACTATATAACTGTGCTGCTAGTGTCTTATTATGACTGATAATGAGTGTCGGCTTCTGCACATGCTGTATGATGTTCGCCATAGTAAATGTCTTACCAGAACCTGTAACACCGAAAAGTGTTTCAAACTGATTGCCCTCTTCAAATCCCTGCACAAGTTCTTCAATAGCCCTTGGCTGGTCCCCTGTCGGCTCATAAGGAGCGTGTAACCTGAATTCCATAACAATTCTCCCTTCTTAAATCTGTCGTATAATGAATATATCTTAATTATATGCTGTTCAATTAAATGCCTTTTACGCCTGATATTATCTATATAAATTTATCATAAGCCACACTTACTTAAATTAAATCAAAAGCAGCTCTTAACTAACATTGCACATCCAGCTTATTTATAACTATTATAAAACACCGCTCTTCTGAAATAATAGCATAGCAAATATCCTCTAAATCAAGTATTCCCAATCTTCCAGAAAAAACATCGCCTATAATGAGCTTGTATCTGATTAACATATGCAACAATATAATGCATAAAAATTATTATTTCTACATTAATTCTACTACAAAGAATTGAGTTTGTCTATATAAATCAGAACATTTGTTCTTATTTTTATTCATTATGCTTCAACTATATTTATCAATTCTAAACTTTACTTTTGGGGAGGTGGGAGTGGTAAGTTTTAGAACCTGTTTAACGCAAAAAAAGTCAATAAATATTATATTCACTTTCCATCGTCTATAGTGACATAAAGACTTATAAGTATTCCTGCCTAAATTATTTAAAGCAAAATAAGCGGATAGTGTATAAAGTCACTACCGACTATATACATCTATCCGCTTACTTAATTCAAGACTGGCGCTTACACCTCACTTGTATTGCTATAACAATAATTTTCTAATATCCCACAGCTTTCATACTTGTATTCACGCCACATCTGTATTGTTATAATGCTATCCCTGACCGTTACTTTACTTATTTTCCCTGCTTTCCTTTAACATGGCTTCAAGTTCAGCTATTCTTTCAAGGTCTTTTTTATGCTGCTCTTCCTGACTGTTGATTTGTCTGTCCTTGTCGTCAAGTTTTTCATACATTTCTTTCTTCAGGTTATTTTCTCTCTCCTGCATTTCCTGTATTTCCTGCATTTTTTCTTTCATTTCCTTCTTCAGGTTATTCTCCATCTCCTGATACTTTTTCCTATACTCATCAACCATCAGTACCGCCGTGTTATGGTTGAGTATTCTTAATGCTTCTGAAAACATACCTAACACCTCCTCTGGTCTTCAAGTAATAAAATATATAATATACTTCTTTATCTATTAACATACCATTCAAGCTTATATCTATAAATGAGCAAATACAGAAAATGCACAAAATAATTTGTGTTTGTCTGTGTCTCAGATACATTCCAATAGATTGTGAAAAAATTTGTTTTTCTACCACGGATATAATTATGCAATATTTTTAATTTGCTCATTTATAGTTTATATAATAACAATCTTTATAATCTTTATTGATTAATCTGCGCTCTCACACTCTCCAGTGCTGCACTAATCTGTGTATCCTCATCGGCATCCTTGTCGTACTCAACAACCACGTCAGGAGTAACGCCTTTTCCATGTATATCCTGTCCCTTTGGTGTGAAATACTTGGCTATTGTGAACTTGATTGCACTTCCATCTGTGAGCGGCTTTACCGTCTGGACTATGCCCTTGCCGAAAGTCTGAGTTCCAACAATAACACCTTTGCCGTAATCCTGTATTGCTCCTGCAAATATTTCAGAAGCACTTGCACTGTTTCCATTGACAAGAACAGCCAGAGGCATATCAAGCTCCTCATTATCATTGTCGCTGTACTCTTTTCTGTTGCCGTCCTTATCTTCTGTGTATACAATAAGTCCATTTGGAAGTATGTCTTTAAGCATACTGATAACGGTTGTTAAAAGTCCACCCGGATTATTTCTTATATCGATGATTATTCCTTTAGCACCTTCACTCTTAAGGTCTTCTATAGCTGCCTTAAACTGCTTTGCTGTAACATTTTCAAACTGTGAAACTGATATATAACCTATGTTATCCTCTGTGATAGCATAATTTACAGTCTGCACCTCAATTTCATCCCTGACAACTGTATAATCAGAGGTCGCACCATCTCTTACAATCTTAAGTCCAACCTGTGTGCCTTTCTCGCCCTTTACAAGCGCAACTGCTGACGAAAGGTCCATATCTGTAACATCTGTTCCATCTACCTGTATAATTCTGTCACCGCTTCTAAGACCTGCCTTATAACCTGCACCGCTTTCATATACATCCACAAGAAGAATTCCACCTTCACTACTAATCTGACACACTGCACCTATTCCGGAAAAAGTTCCATTTGTAGTTTCCGTAAGCTTCTTATATTCGTCTGCTGTATAATATACAGTATATTTATCACCATATGAGCTAAGATATGCTTTATATATGCTGTCTTTAGCCTTCTCATCGTCAACCTCTTCAAAGTAAAATGAGTCAAGCACCGAATCTATCGCATTAAGCTTAGCCTCCACTTCACTTCCTATACCGCTTTCATCTGTTACGGCATCCGACTGTATATACACATCGCCATTGATGCCTATATGAAGATATCCCTTTTTAAGACACACGTCAGCAACCGATAAAACAATCAGCACCATAGCTGAAAATGTTGCTATTATTCCTGTAAGAAGTCCTTTTCTGTAAAACCTTGAACCATATTTTCTCTCTTTATTATGCTCATCCACAATGTCCGCAATCTGCTGGTCATACTGTCCTCTTCCAGTCTGATTACTGCCATCCTGATTATTCACATTTTCTTCGTAGTGATGCCAGTCAGCTCTTATATTCTGGTTATTATTCTGAACTCCACTAATTCCATCACTTGTGGATAATCCACTTTCTTCCCTGTTATCGTTATCCATAATTCTCTCCATTTCTACGATTATTTTTTCATATATCAAAGCTTAAATCATGTAGGTCTGTCGCATTAAGAATTATTTAAAACATTTTATAATTTTGTCCATGTTACTAAGATATTTTTTGTTATCTGTCTAAATTTTTCTGCGGCATAAACAAAAATAAATTATTTTTGTGCATTTATCTTTAATTGCCCATTTATAATAATCCAATTTAAAATATTCCATAATTTCATTATTATAAACCACCCTCATTATATTAATTCCAATATGTGAAAAAATTATGACATATATTATAAAAGCCGCAGGTACTACACTTCTCCCGCGGCTTTTATATATTTTCTAATATCCTTTACATTCTATATCAGCTGCAAAGCACCTACTTACTCAGATAATTCCAAGGATTAACAACCGAACCATTCAGTCTTACATCAAAGTGAAGATGTACACCGTCAGAATTACCAGTTGTTCCCATAAGCGCTATTGTCTGTCCCTTGGTTACATATGTTCCAACACTTACAAGAAGTGAGGATGCATGAAGATATCTTGTATACAATCCATTACCATGATATATCATAATATAGTTACCTGCTGATGAGCTGAACTGTGATATAACAACCTTTCCATCAGCCGCCGCATATATAGGGTCACCTGACACACCTCTTACAACAGCACCGATATCAATACCCTGGTGTGGAGATGTCCTTCCTTCTGTATCTCCATATGGTGATGTTATTCTTGTTGACACTGTAGGCCACTTAAAAGCTCCGCCGTCATAACTTGTGCTGCCGCTATTACTATTATTACCACTGTTATTATTGCTATTACTGCTATTGTTGCTGCTGTTGTTCTTTGAAGCATTTGCAGCAGCCTCTTCTGCCTTTATCTGTGCCTCTATACTTGCAATCAGATTATCCTGAGCTTTCATATCAGCCTCAATCTTCTCCTTATAATCCTTCTGCTGCTGTGTATTCTTCTTAAGCGCCGCCATCTCGTTCTGCTTGGTTTCCTCAAGAAGTTCAAGCGAAGACTTCTTATCCTGGAGTTCATCCTGCTTTGCAACCAGAGTTTCCCTGTCTTGTTCAAGCTTTATCTTTGCATCTGTTATAAAGTTCACTGTATCATTGAACTTTTCAAGCATTTTCCTGTCATAATCAGAAATCTTTGTAATATACTCTGCTTTATTAAGCATATCACCCATACTCTCAGAGTTGAGCAGCAGTGCAAAATATGTCTCATCATTATGTTCATACATATACTGTATTCGAAGCTTCATTGCATCATACTGTTCATCAACATCATCTTCTGCTTCGGCAAGCTTTTCTTCTGTTTCAGTTATCTCTGTTTCTATCTGCTCTATCTGACCACTTACTTCATTCAACGACCTATTAACTGTTGACATCTGTGAATCCAACTGTGCAAGATATGTTTCCACATCATCACTCTGTGACTTAAGCTCATCAAGCTTCTTCTGTGTCTTATCATATTCACTCTGAAGGTCACTTTTCTTATTGTTAGCATCGCTAAGATTTTGTTTGCTGTCACCATATACATCATTATATGTGACAAAACAATATGGTACGACCATTGTCAGAAGCAGTAACAGGGTAACAACTCTTTTCACTAATGCTCTCCTCATACAATTCCTCCATAAAGCCATATGTTTATAAGATAACTCTTATAAAACAGGACCGCTGCCAAAGCTTTCCCTTCGCAACGATCCTATACCCTGCAAATATGCTAAAAACCACAACTCTTTAGTTGTCTTTAACATTATTTATTATACATTAGCATGCTTTCTTACAGCGAAGAAACTTCCTAATATACCAATACCAATACCGAGAAGAATTCCTACAGGAACCAGTATCCTGAATACATCATTTACCGGCATAAATGCAAGAATATTCTGAAGTATTGAAAACTTATTCATAACATAGTTAATAACATTTTCGTAGATAAATCTAAGGATAACCAGAGGTATAATAGAACCTATAATACCAATAGTAATACCTTCTACGAAGAATGGCGCATCAACGAACGCATCCGTAGCACCGATATACTTCATAATTGATATCTCTTCCTTACGTACAGTAATACCTATTACGATAGTATTAGTGATAAGGAATATAGATACTGCAAGAAGTATAACGATAATAGCTATTGCTACATAGCTGACAAGTCGTGCTGCACTTGCAAGTCCGCTTGCTGTTGCCTCTGACCTGTTTACCTGTCTTATACCGTCAAGATTTTCAAGGTATGTAACAAGAGTAGCCTGACTTGAAGCATCATTGAGATATATCTCATAAGATGATGAATTAGCAAGAGGATTATCATCCTTGAAGCCTTCTGCAAGCTGTGGATAATCCTTGAAATATTCAGCCTTATAATTCTCCCACGCCTCATCTGCTGAAGTATAGTGTATACGCGAAACCTCATTTCTCTGGCTTATCGTATCTCCAAGCTTCTTAATATCAGCATCTGTAAGGTCCTGGTCAAAGAATACTGTGACACAGACTTCATTCTCAGCCTTATGTATCATATACTGAAAGTTTGTTACAAGCGAATAGAATAATCCAAAAAGGAATATACATGCCGCTATAGTTGCTATTGACGCAAGAGAGAACAGTCTATTACGATAGATGTTCTTTAATCCGTCTTTAATATGATAAAATAACGATCTAATCTTCATAGAAATAACCACCCTTTTCCAAATCACTTATAATCTTGCCCTGACTCATTGTAATCGTTCTCTTTTTCATCTGCTGAACGATTTCCATATTGTGGGTAACTACAAGTACTGTAGTTCCCTGCTTATTAACAGCATCAAGAATTTTCATAATCTCATTAGAGTTAGTTGGATCAAGGTTACCTGTAGGCTCATCACATAAAAGTATAGATGGTCTGTTTATGAGAGCTCTTGCGATAGCCACTCTCTGCTGCTCACCACCTGATAACTCATTAGGATAAGACTTATACTTGTCAAGAAGGTTGACCATTGAAAGCATTTTAAGAACATTACTCTTAATCTTCTTAGTTGGCGCTTCTACGACCTTCTGTGCAAATGCTATATTCTCATAAATGTTTCTATCTGGTAAAAGACGGAAATCCTGAAATACAACACCTATATCTCTTCTTAAGTAAGGAAGCTTCTTTCTTGTAAGCTTATTAAGGTACTTCTTGTTTACATATATTTTACCTGATGTAGGGTCAAGTTCCTTAAGAAGAAGCTTGATAAGTGTCGACTTACCGGAACCACTCTTACCTACTATGAATACGAACTCGCCTTCCTGAATGTGAAGATTAATCCCATTCAGTGCAGGAACATCTGAACCAGATGCATACGTTTTCGTAACATCTTCCATAATTATCATTGTATATATTCCTCCAAACTGTACATATAACTAAATTCTGATATTATAACGACCACGATTAATGCTGGCTAAAACCGCCTGCTGCACATATTAATATGTATCCTTGCTTTCCATATACTTCATATACTTAACAACCATAAGCGCAATCTTAAATGTGATTGCATCATCAAATACCCTTAAGTCAAGACCTGTAGTCTTCTGAAGCTTATCAAGTCTGTATACAAGGGTATTTCTATGAATATATAACTGTCTAGATGTCTCCGAAACATTCAGACTGTTATCAAAAAACTTGTTAATTGTTGATAATGTTTCCTCATCAAGGTCGTCAGGCGACTTGCCGTCAAATATTTCCCTGATAAACATCTGACATAAAGGAAGTGGAAGCTGGTATATAAGTCTGCCTATGCCAAGTCTGTTGTAAGCAACAACATTCTTATCACTGTAGAATATCTTGCCTACATCAAGCGCCATATTAGCCTCCTTATATGACCTTGATACTTCTCTTATATCATTGACAATAGTACCATAAGCTATGTGTGCTGAACTCATAGCCTCTGTATTAAGCATATCTATAACAACCTCTGCTGTCTTGTCAAGGTCTTCATAAGTCTCACCCGGCTTAACCTCCCTGACAAGTATTATACTCTTCTCGTCAACTGCTGTTATGAAATCTCTTGGTCTTGAGACAAATAATGTCCTTATTATTTCAAGTGCATTTGTATCCTTTTCGTGCTTAGTTTCTATTATGTATACAACTCTCTTGACATCTGTTTCAATATGGAGCTTTTCTGCTCTTGTATACATATCAACCCTTAAAAGATTATCAAGAAGAAGATTTTTAATAAAGTTATCCTTATCAAATCTTTCCTTGTAGGCAACAAGAAGGTTCTGTATCTGGAATGCTGCAAGCTTTCCTAACATAAATACATCGTCACTTGTTCCCTTTGCTAATATTATATATTCAAGATTGCCATCTTCAACTACTTTGAAGAACTGGTATCCGTTGACTACCTGACTATCTGCTGGTGAATCTATAAATACAAGTGCATCGGCTGTACATTCGGCAACACTATCAAATGTCTTTGCCACAACCTTACCCTCTGCATCAATAACACATAAATCAACGCGTGATATTTCTTTTAATCCATCGACAGTTGTCTGTAAAATCTGATTTGAAATCATATCGTACTCCTATTCATATACCTGCGATTTTTCAAAGTTATATCCAATACTAAAGCCTATAACTATTCTTATCTTAATTTTAATTATATTCTCTACCTACATGCTAAAAATAATTTCTTAAGTCAGCAATTATATTTTTCTTAAGATTAACATTATATTCCTTTTTATGATTGGATTAATCATAACTTGACACTTACTATAATATTGTAAAGCAAAACGACAAAAAAAAAAAGAGGAAATGTATAGAAATTATACACTTCCTCTAAATTTTATAAATTCATTATAATTTAGAAACTGTAATTAGTGAGTAATTACGTTCTCTGTTTCCTTATCGAATACGTGAAGTCTTGCGATATCCATTGCAAATGTAACCTCATCACCAGGACGAGCTGTTGTTCTAGGACCAACCTTTGCTGTACATGTAACATCACCTATTTCATAGTGAAGGTTAACTTCTGAACCAAGTAACTCGTATACTCTGATTGTAGATGTGAACTTTGTATCTGGATGAGCTGCGATGAATTCTGGGTCATCCTTGATATCCTCTGGACGGATACCAACTACAACTGTCTTTCCAACATATCCACCATCAATAATCTTCTTGCTCTTATCTGCTGGAAGCTTGATAGTAACATCATCGCTCATCTTAAGAACTGCCTGTGAACCTTCCTGGCTGACTGCAGCATCAACAAGGTTCATCTGTGGAGAACCAATGAAACCAGCAACGAAAATGTTGTTAGGTGTATTGTAAAGGTTCTGTGGTGTATCTACCTGCTGGATGATACCATCCTTAAGAACTACGATTCTTGTACCAAGTGTCATAGCCTCTGTCTGGT
>ERZ838399.1996-NODE-1996-length-16637-cov-3.928658_pt1 | contig 16637 bp, 11 predicted proteins | sample MGYA00519683_ERZ838399 | MGnify/ENA primary metagenome ERZ838399 (study PRJEB31850, sample SAMEA3708833) | human gut metagenome | biome: human gut; feature: human-associated habitat; material: faeces | place: China | collected 2014 ...
TGTTTAAAGGCTTACCTGCGCTGTCTTTCTTAACATTTTTACCCATCTTTACAATTTCACCCGTTCCCTCGTGTCCAAGAACAACAGGGATAAGTGAGAATGGGTCATTCTTATATTCGTGAGCATCTGTACCGCAAACACCGCAGCCTTCAACTCTTACAAGAATATCGTCATCACCCAACTCAGGGATTGGGTATTCCTGAATTTCAAAGTGCTTTAATTCTCATCATAGCAACTTTTGCAGTCTTTGGAATGTCACCGCTCGGAGCTGCTTGTGCTTTTGGAGCTGATGCAGGAGCACCGCTTGTCATTTCTTGCAAAACCTGTTGTACAAGCTTTGCTACATCATTTTCGTTTATATTCAAGGTTTTCACTCCTTTTTATATGATATTAAGTGCGTCTGAAAGTACGCATCTTCTCTGACGTGTAAAACTTCTCGGAGAAGTGATACCCTCACCTGTCGGACCGGCAATAGTAAAGGTTGTCCAACCTTCAGCGTTAAAGCCGATACCTGCATATGACGGAGCATTCTTAACAAATATTGTTGTACAGATTGCTTTTGCATATTGTGTCATATGGTCAACATTCTTTGAATGAAGATGAGCGCTGTGACGATTGCCATGTTCAGCCTTAACAGCCATTTCAACGGCCTCGTCGAATGTATCTACTCTGACGATAGGAAGTATCGGCATCATAAGTTCTGTCTGAACAAATGCCTGTGAAAACTCTGTTTCACAAATGATACATCTAATATCGTCGCCTACATTGATACCGATTTGAGCAAGAATCTTCTTTGCGTCACGTCCAACCCAATCCTTATTAATAACACGTTTTGGCTGTTCGCCCTCTTTTTTAGGCTTTGACCAAACAAGGACAACATCCTCAAGTTGTTTAACTTGTGCCGCATTGATTAGGTAAGCACCGTTCTTCAACATATTCTGAATAAGCTCGTCCGCAACATTTTTCATTACAAAACATTCTTTTTCAGCGATACATGGAAGATTGTTATCAAATGTACATCCGTTTACAATATCTGTGGCTGCTTTGCGGACATCAGCGGTTTCATCAACCAGTGCCGGAGGATTTCCGGCGCCTGCTCCGATACCACGTTTACCGGAAGAAAGAACTGCAGTTACAACTCCAGGTCCGCCGGTTGCAGCGATAAGCGGGATGTCTTTATGTTTCATCATCACATTGCTTGTCTCAAGTGTAGGTTTCTCTACAGTAACTGCAATGTTGTCAGGACCACCGCACTCTAATGATGCTTCATTTAAAAGATTGATTGCATAAATGGAAGTTTTGATTGCTGCAGGATGAGGATTGAATACAACTGTATTTCCTCCTGCAAGCATTCCCATTGTATTACATAAAATTGTTTCACTTGGATTGGTACATGGAGTAATAGCACCGATCACACCGAAAGGTCCCATTTCAATAAGAGTTAATCCTCTGTCTCCTGACCATGCAGTTGTTGTAATAACTTCTGTTCCCGGTGTCTTATCAGCTACGAGATGATGTTTGAGAATCTTATCTCCTACATTTCCCATACCGGTCTCTTCCACACCCATACGTGCCATTACTTCTGCATTTTCTTTTATTTTCTTACGAATGCAGGTAATAATTTTTTCTCTCTGATCCATGGACATTTTCTTTACAATAAGCTGTGATTTCTTGGCAGCTTCAATTGCATCATTCATTTCTTTAAAAATGCCATGTTTGCCAGTCGGAGCGTCTGCTATCTGCATTTTTGCCATAACTTCCTGTACAATTTCCTGTACCATATTCTCATTAATTGGCATGAGACTGTCCTCCTTGATTATCTATGCTCTTATTTCATTCCTAACTGAGCCATTACTTGTTTTGTAATCTCAGCAACTAACTGTGCATCAGATGCAGCATTATTCTCTGCCGGTTTGGAATCGCCACCAACGAAATCATACTGATATCCAGGGAATTTCTTGAATTCTCCGTCCTGACATGCTCCACCGCAGTTATGGCAGTTCTTGCCGTCTTTGTTCAGGCAGAGGTTTGCCGGATGTTTACCAGCCATACCGAATTTACGACGAATTTCATAAAGTTTCTCAATGTTCTTCTCATCAAATTCCTTAGGTCCGCCAAGAACTTTTGACTGATACAGAAGCTGTGCGTAGAACTCAACAGATTCCATCTTCATGTAAGCTGCGTTTAAGTCTGTGCTCCATGTCAGTGCCCCATGGTTCTCAAGAAGAACTGCATCGAAATATGGAAGGTATTTCTCAAGATTATCCGGAATCTCCATTGTAGATGGTGTACCGTATTCAGCGATCGGAACGCATCCAAGTGAGATAACTGCTTCAGGCATGATCGGCTGTGTCAGCGGAATACCTGCAATTGCAAAAGATGTTGCATAAATCGGATGAGCATGCACAACAGAACCTACGTCCGGTCTCTTCTCATAAACTCTCATATGCATTTTGATTTCAGAAGATGGTTTGAATCCCGGATTTGCCTGGATCACATTTCCTTCTCTGTCTACTTTACAGATATACTCCGGTGTCATAAAACCTTTGGATACACCTGTAGGTGTGCAAAGAAATTCGTTGTCGTTCAGTTTTACAGAGATGTTACCATCGTTTGCAGCTACCATGTTGCGGCTGTAGATTCTTCTTCCGATGTCGCAGATCTGTTTTTTGATTTCATATTCGTTTACCATGCTCATTTTCCTCCTTAAGGCATTGATATAGTTTTTGACGTTTCTACCTGTGATTTTACACTATCGGTCATAAAAAGTCAATACATTTCCGTTGTTTTATGTTGTTTTTACGGGTTTTATTGTGTTGTTTTTGTTTGTTTTTTCTTTTTTTCTTCCAATAATCGTATCAGATGCAAAAAATACCTCATCCACCGATCTGACAGTCCAGACCACAGACCGCATGTACTGCCTTTTTTAATGTTTCCATATGTTCTTTGGACGGTGGTTCCACATTTCCCATCAGATATGGTCTGCCAAGTCCCTCATATTTATCCTGTCCAAGTCTGTGATACGGAAGAAGATGAATCTTGTCCACTCCGGGAAGTGTGTCTGCAAACCTTGCAATCCCCTGGATTTCCTCCACTGTATCATTAAATGTGGGTATCACCGGTACACGGATTACCAGCCTGGTTTTACCGGAAAGCGCCACTTTTCTGGCATTTTCCATCATCAGTTCATTGGAACGTCCTGTAAATTCTTTATGTTTCGCAGGATTTGTATGTTTAATATCCATTAAATAAGTATCCAGATACGGTAAGATTGTCTCAATCGTCTCCCATTTTGCACATGCCATACTCTCGATCGCAGTAGAAATCCCTCTCTCTTTGGCAGCTCTCAGAAGTGCTCCTGAAAATTCCGGCTGACAGAGACATTCTCCGCCGGAAAGAGTCATACCTCCGCCCGAGCGGTAATAGTATACCCTGTCTTTCTCAACTTCTTCAATCATCTCCCTGACTGTCACATCACGTCCGATGACCTTGTCTTCTCCCTGCACTTTCATTGTCTGGATCTTATATTCCTGAGATTCCGGATTGCAGCACCATTTGCACCGCAGGACACAACCTTTCAGAAATACGATCGTCCTTATACCCGGTCCATCATGAATAGAATATTTCTGGACATCAAACACTCTGCCCTTTGTATCCAAATAGTCCATGCTTTTCCTTTCTTATTCTGTTATCCATACATCCTCTGCCTGTCACTTTTACTTCCTGCAAAAAACGTCTGGATCAGAAGCCCTGTTCTGTACGACGGATGATATCATCCTGAAGGGAACGGGAAAGTGTCGTAAACAGTGCACTGTAGCCTGCCACACGTACTACCAGATGTTTATATTTCTCAGGATGTTCCTGTGCATCCAGCAGTGTCTGCCTGTCAACTACATTAAACTGCATGTGCATTCCCTTCTGGTCAAAGTATCCGCGGATCAGTGCAACGAATTTCTCCAGTCCCTCTCTTCCTGAAAGTGCGGATGGGTGAAATTTCTGATTAAAGAGTGTTCCGTTGGATACAATAAAATGATCCAGTCTGGATACGGAAGTTGCCGCTGCCGTAGGTCCCTTTACATCCTTGCCCGCAGATGGCGAAACGCCGTCTGCAACAGGTGTGTGTGCATATCTTCCATCCGGCGTCGCTCCTGTCTGTCCGCCCAGCGGTACATTTGCAGATACAGGATACAGACCTGCCTGGAACTTTCCGCCTCTTGGATTGTTATACTTCTGAAGCGGTTTGGAATATGTATAGGCAACTTCTCTTGCAAAATAATCAACTTCCGGAATATCATTTCCAAATTTCGGAACTTCATCGATCATATCGTGGATTTCTTTGAATCTCTGTGTCTTCTGTTCACCCGGTTTCATTCCCATGAAAGTTTTCAGAAGTCCTTCTGCAGTGGAAGCATCCACATTTCTGCCTGCTTTCTGCATTGCCTTCATGATCATCTCTGTCATATCACCGGCGGACTGCGCATCCAGTCCTTTATCATAGTTCCATGCAAGAGCTTCCTTAAGTTCTTTCATAGATACTTTCTTATCCTCATAGACCAGTTTGCGGATTGCAAAAAGTCCATCTGCCATATTGGCGATTCCAAATCCCTGAGGACCTGTAAAGTTGTAAACAGCTCCACCTTCCTGGACAGACTTGCCTTCTTTCAGACAGTCATCTATCATACAGGAAAGGAATGGTAACGGACAGCGTTCCGCATGAGCTACATCAATAGCATTATCTGCATTCACCAGCAGGGAAATGCAGTATTCCATCTGTTTCTTATATGCGTCAAAGAATTCATCAAAGGTCTTCATCTGAGTGACATCGCCGGTAGGGATTCCCACCATCTCACCTTTATCCATACCATTCGAAAAAACAAGTTCCAGAGGTCTGCACATATTAAAGAATGCGGCATCATGCCACCCTTCTGTCTTACCGGCTTTCTGCGGTTCCACACATCCGATGATATTGTACTCTCTGGCATCCTCCAGAGATAAGCCTCTGTTCTGCAGTGCCGGAATAATCACCTCATCATTGTAATATGCAGGAAGTCCGATTCCTGTTCTCGTAAGTTCGGCTGCCTTTATCAGGAATTCATGCGGAGAACCATTCCATACTCTCACAGAAAGTGATGGAGCCGGAAGATGCACATGCATGGATGCCTGAATACACATAACAGAAAGATCGTTAGTTACATCCTCTCCCTCTTTATTCTGACCACCTGCGATCAGATTCTGGAAAAGGCTATATCCTGCAAATCCTTCCGCTGAAGCCGCATCACGACATTTATTCAGGTCATTTAATTTAACCCAGATGCAATCCATCAATTCCTGTGCGAACTCTCGGGTAATAGTTCCTGCTTCCATATCCTTCTTATAATATGGATACATATACTGATCAAAGCGACCCGGTGAAATAGAATGTCCACTGGATTCCATCTGAAGAAGCTGCTGTACAAACCAGAATGACTGACATGCCTCATAGAAATTCTGTGCACCCTTTGCCGGTACCCTGCTGCAGTTCTCTGCGATAACAAAAAGTTCCTGTTTTCTTACCGGATCACTTGTCTGTGCCGCCATTTCCTGCGCAAGTTTTGCATATCTGCCTGCATAATCGATCACCGCCTTACAGCTTAAAATCACTGCCTCAAGGAAGTGAGACTTTCTTGCATAATTACCGTCACCGACACTGCATCCATCCAGCTCTTTCTGAGCCTTCTCCATGATTCCCTCAAAACCGGTTTCCAGTACTTCCCAGTATTTAACTGTTACATGTCCTACACCATTGTAAAAATAATTTCCAGGTGTAAAAATATTGTGTTCAATTGCCTTGATTGCTTCCGGTGCCATATAGGAAGTTGCAAGTTCACTGGTTGTTTTCCCTTTCCAGTACTTATCTGCCTCCTTAAGTTCAGCTTTGGTCTCCTCAGCAATCTCAAAAGGATCCGCAGTTCTGGTCGCAACTGTATCCAGTTCAGCTTCCAGCCACTCATAAGAGAACTCCGGAAATGTCTGACATCCCCTCGGCGCAATCGTACTGCTTCCGACAATCAGTTCATTGTCACGGATAATGATCGGAATGTTATGAAGAATATGCGCAAAAGCCTTTGCTCTGCGTGTGATGATCGGTTCTCCTTCTGTTTCCTTATAAGATTCTGTGATCAGCTTTGCTCTGGCTGATTCGATCACCGGCATATGTTCATACAATGCATCTACCAGTTTCTGAATTCTGGGAGACTTGGGAATATCTGATGTTTGAAATTTTTCCATGTTACTCCTTTCTCATGAATAAAAGCTGCACCCATACCAGACCCCAATACATTCCGGTATCATTCTGACAGCAATATCCTCCATGTTTTCATATAGATTCATTATACCTTATGGCTATCGCGAAGTCAACATAAATCAACATGTGTATCCTGAACTTTTATGTTGTTTTTTATTTGTTTTTTCTTCCGTTCTGGTTGTTTTTGTTTTGTTTTTATGATTGACATTTCATTTTTCTTCAGACACGTTAAAAGCAGCATATCAGGTTATGATCCATAACTCTGATATGCTGCTTTTTAATATCGTATATTGTTTTTTCTGCATCGGATGGCTTTAATGAGCATGCTTTTCCATCGCTGCACTCCCATATATTCATATACACTTAACTATTGTTTCCTGTTCTCTTTTTGTTCTCTGGCTTCTCTTACTTTCTCCCTCTGTTTCGTCAGATCGTAATAATCATCTGTAAGAACCCCATGTTTTCGCATCATATCAAACACAGTCTGCTGAGCAGGTGTCATCTTCATGCCAATAGAATTATTATAATCCGTAAGAACGCATCCTGTTTTCTCAATCAGCCAGAACAGCGGAGAATCATCATCCGGGATCATTTTCCAGATTTCGTTCTCTGTCCATGGAAGCAATTCCATCATTCCATGAAGATGTCCTCTGGGTATTCTTACGTAATCGCCGTCCGGCTTGATCAGACCGTCAGAAAAGTTCTCATCCTTAATTTTCATCTCATTTAACAGTTCTTCTGTTATCTTCATCCTCTTTTCCTCACCCTCGAGTATTGCTTTTTCCTATTATACGTTTCCCGCCAGAGTTACGCAAGTAAAAAGTCTGAATAGCCTCTTTCCTCAAAAATATATCACGTTCTATAAAATTCCATCTTGATTAAATTGCAAAAAAATTGTAGACTATATATGCACACACATTAATAGTTTTTGTTAATTAAGACTGATTTGAGGTTTCCTCATAACGTCTCAATTATACACACACATTTTCTAAAAAGAGCAGCTGCATCATCCGATGCGCTGCTCTTTTAGTTCCACTGTTTATTTTGTAACTGTTCTCTGCCGTCGACGGCATTCTTTAATGATTTTAACTCTTACTTTTTCTTCTTCAGGAAATAAATAAGTAAAATTATGATAACAATAATCCCGATACCACTAATCCAGATTACAGGATTCTTCATTCCTGAATCTGCTTTTACATTCTTTCCTGATGTTTTCTGACTCTGCTTATCATCGGATTCCTTGTCTTCTGTCGAAGCAGGCGTCTCTGTTTCTTCCGGTGTTGGCGTTGCGTCTTCTGTAGGTGTTGCCTCCGGTGTCGGTGTTGCTTCTTCTGTAGGTGTTGCCTCCGGTGTCGGTGTTGTTTTCGGAGTTGGAGTTGCTTCCGGTGTCGGTGTAACAATATCAGCAGCAGCCGGAACATTTCCTGAGGTACCTGCAGCCTCCGGTGCATCTCCGGATACATTTTCATTCACATAATCTGTATCCCTGTCAAGATTCAGCCATCCCTGTGTCACACCATCTGTGTCTGTTTTTCCCCAGTTTGTTCCGTCTTCTCCCCGCATATACTGAGAAATATGTACGCTTGTCCCATCCGCAATTCCGTCTGCTCCTGAAACTTCATCAAATTTCTCTCCAGGTCCGTTATAAACCGGTACATTTCCGCCATTTCCCTGAATCTTTACTTCAAAATCCACATCTTTTCCGCCAAAAGTACGATACTCTTCATTCACTGCGTCTGCCCTGGAAGCCGGATCCAGATCATCCATAGGAATGTATCCGTTCATCCCATGATACTGGGTATATGCCCACTTTTTGCCGTCCGTTCCATCTTTCTCACCCAGAACATGGATTGCAGTTCCATTCGGAATCTGACCGTCATTCAGTTTAATTCCCTTCGGATCCGCTTCATCATAAATATCTGCTCCACCCTGTGCACTCTGTACGATCATGTAATAATCTGTTGCATAATCCGGATTCTGGCTCTTTCCATCATCAGCATAAACAGAAACCGCTGTCACAATAATGCACAGCAATATTGCCAATACTGTTCCCAACCTTCTCTTCATAATCTCTTTCCTTCATTTCTCATTTTCTTTTTACAGCAGATGAACTTTTGTATTTGCTGTATGTGTTCCCATAAGGCTCTTTCACGTATGCTTTTACTACATAGTAGTATGATACACCTTTTTGTGCTTTTTTGTCCAGATATGAAGAAAGATTTCCACCGGAAATTCTCTTTATCAACTGATAAGAACCTCCTTTTTTCTTTCTGTATATATAATATCCGTTACATTTTTTCTGTGGATTCCATCTGATTCTGATTCCCTTCTTTTCAGACTTCACAGAGGAAATCTTCTGCAACGAAGGTGCCGCCTTAACCACATCGCCGGTTGTATATTTACTGTAGTATCTTTTTCCGGATGCTTCATAATATGCCTTTACCGTATAACGGTATGAAGCATTGGCTTTAACTTTACTGTCCTTATATTTTAATGTGGAAGTCCCGACATCTGCGATTTTTGACCATTTTCCTCCTGCAGCAGGTTTTCTGTACACATAATATCCAGTAGCTTTCGAAACCTTTTTCCATGAAACAAGATTATACCCGGAATTATAAGCCTTCACCTGAAATACCGGCGTATCCGGCACCCATGACTGATTTAAAGTTCTCGTATGTGCCTTGATCCTTACAGTCCAGTTTTTTGTCTTTCCATCTGACCATTCTGCTGTTGCTAATGCACCCTTATGAAAAGTCTGTCCTGACTCTATCCCTGCTGTGGAAGTAAACCATTTGCTTCCACCTGATGTCTTATAACCGGCATTTGCTTCCACACCAAAACTGATATAACTAATTCCACTGTTAGTAATCACTACCGAATACCTGCTCCCCTGCTTCAGCATTACTTCCGGTACAGTAACTGTCTGCACCCCTGCCACTGGCTGTTCAACTTCACAGGGCTGCGTATACGCAGCAGTTCCACTTTCCGGATCTGAAAGATCTGTAAGATCTGTATATACCTGTATTTTATATGAAGCATTATCATTCATGGTAACTACATTGATTTCTCCCAGAGCCTCTTCGTTTCCATTCCCTGCCTTCGTTTCATAAACAACTGATACTGACTGTCCAGGCTGTACTTTTATAGAAGAAATAGCTGAAGAACCATCATAAAAATAGTTATTATTATATTTCTGATCAGAAACAGTCACTGCCTCTGCACTTACAAGATTACTGATATTGGGATCCTGATAGGAAAGATAGTAATATCCCCCATCTCCCTTGTTCTCTCCCCAACTGTTTTTTATGATCCAGGCACCATCTGATGTCACATTGGAAACAGGCAGGAAATTATTCTTTGAATAATTATCATCCCATCCTACGACTGTTACAATATGATTAATCACAGTCGAACTCGATTTTCCAACAGGATAACAATATGCAGCCGTATCTGGATTTGCATAATTATCTTTCATATAAAGCATTATGGATACTGCATGATCATTCAGCAGCATTTCCTTCATACGTTCCTCACTGTATTTGGAAAAAGATGCATTTTTCAGATATGCCACAGAATTATAAGCCTTACTCTCCGGAATCTGTACACTCAGATTCTGCTGATGCAAAGAATCCGTAGGAAACGGCACATCATCTTCTGTAGTCATTCCCGACCAGGTGCTGAGATAGATAGCCGCCAGATAATCATTGCCTCCTATCTCATGATAATCTCCCAGTACCGAGTTCACATCATCGGGAGTATTTTCCAACGGATCATTCTGTCTGTTTGAAAAAAAGTATGATAAGTGTTCCTCTGACAGATCATAAGTTCCTTTATTCTGTGCCAGAAGTGAAGTTTCCATAATTGCCGCCATCCCAAAAGCCCAGCAGGTTCCAAATGGATTCTGATTTTTTACAGAAGTAACCAGTCCTTCTTTTCTGGAATCATAGGAGGATGGAAATGCTGTTTCTCTGCTTCCATATGCAGCGTAAACTGATGTCAGATCACTCTCTACTTCAGGTCCCGGATCTATCGGTTTTAAATTTTTAAAAGGTTCTAACTCTTCTTTTCTTTCCTCTTCTGTCAACGGACGACCTTTGATATATCGAATTCCATCTGTATTTTCTTCCGTTGCTTCTCCATCCTGGAACTCCTGTTTTGCATCATCGCTTCCGAACAGTTCTGCATCAGATTCCGTATCTGTTCCAAATTCATCTGCCTGTGAACTTTGAAATTCTTTCAGATCTGATGTATTTTCTTCTGTCTCTCTGTTGACTCCGGATCCAAACATTTCCTGACCCGCAGCGGGTACCGATGTACAAACCATTGCATAAGCCAGAAAAACTGACAATGCGCGTATCGCTGTATTTCTTTTTTTCATGTAGTAGTTAACTCCCTTGCGTAAATATAATATTATTATATCAGTATCTTTTTTGTTTTTCAACCATGATCAATGACAAAAACCGTCGGAAAACAGTAAATTTTCCCTGTTTTCCGACGGCTCTATGTAGAAATGCAGAGCTCTGCCGACAAGAAAATGTCGCCAGGAAAAGACGTCAAATGCCTGTGATGCATTTTCTTCTGTGCATGTGAAAAGTGTGGAAAATGTGTGTGAAATGCTTTATATACTAACTCAGAACAGACTTGAAAATCTTACAGACTCTTCTCTTTTGCTATCCTTATTCTAGCAGAACAAGCATTGTATTACAATGAAAATCGTTCTTTCTTATTTGTGCTAATCTGACACATTGTTACTGTTCACTCCGTTCTAAGCAGCAACGCATTCTCCTCTTATTTGCTGATACTTTCCTTTGCTCTTTTCATCATATCAGCCAGTTCCTGGTATTTTCCTGTGACATATCCATAGTTTTTTCGCTTATGCGGAAGCATACAGTTTGTGCAGTCTTTAATTCCCTTTTCCGTATACCGGAAATTCCCACCGCATTTCTCACCCAGGGCATATAGCGGGCAATAACAGAACAGACAGTTAAAATCATCCGGATCTGCATTCTTATGACACGGAAAAAATTCACATTTCTTATGGCTGAAATAAGAATATTCTTTCCCTTCCCAATAAGGTTTCTCCATTGCTACCTCTCCTCTCCTGTTGCAAGTTTTTATCTTTCCAGAATAATTCCGTTTTCTCAGTCTCCATCAATCCCACCCATCAGAGGACAGAGGACGAAATAAAAAAATACTCTAATAAATTATCAATTTCTCTTCACATAACAAAGCATTGAAAATTCATTACAGTATTTTTCACAGATCATACATTTAAAATTAATAAGAGGGAGCGATGCTACCCCGGGGTAGAAAAAAATCCGTTCATGAGTGCGCGGAGGGAACGAATAAATCCGAAGTAGTATCGCCTGCCATTTAATCATGTATAATTCATAAAGAACAGGCGCATTCCATAAAAAATGTCTGCCTTCAGATAAAAGCAGACAACACTCCGAAGCTGCGGATTCAACGGAGTTGGTTGTTACACTTTACACGGAAGTTTAACCTCGCCATACCAAGCAGGTTTCCTGGCTCCAGGCTCATCGCTCCTCTCTCCTTCTCATGCTATGGCACAATGGACATTCTGAGATTTGCTCCTCTGTTACAGTGACCGGATCGCTCAGGTTTCTCACCTGATTCCCTCTTTCTGTACCACTTCTTTCGTGGTATCAGCACTTAATATGTTCTGTATGGAATTATACTAACCATATAGTAACACCTTCCTGCCAGAATGTCAACTATTTATCAAAGATTTCCTTTGTGAATAAACAGTAAAAAAAATCTCACATTCCAGTTTATAAAACATAAACCAGAACATGAGATTTACAGGATTACACCAGTCTTCTTACAGATACGATTGTTCTGTAAGCAGCATTATCGCTGATCTTGATACCATCTACAGAATTGGACGCATGTACGATCTGTCCATTTCCCATATAGATTGCCACATGACCACCATAGCAGATCAGGTCACCAGGCTGTGCATCTGCATAGGAAACTTCTGTTCCTGCATTCTGCTGTTCGTAGGAAGTTCTCGGAAGGCTTACGCCAAAGTTTGCATATACACTCTGCACGAAACCGGAACAGTCAGCACCATTGGTAAGACTTGTACCACCCCAGACATAGGGATTTCCAACAAACTGTGTCGCATAATCAACTACAGAAGATCCTGAGCCTGAATAGGAAGATGAAGAAGAACTGTCAGAGTCTGAAGACTGCTGGCTCTCATAATCATCTACAGATACTGTATTTTCAGAATCGATCACGTTACCGTATTCATCATACTCTACATCATCGGAAGCTTCTGCACTGTATCCGTCGTCACTATTTTCGTCATATGTCACATCGTCATAATTTTCATCATGGTTCTCGTCATAAGTATCCGTATCAACGGTCTCATCAGATTCTTCAATCGGATTTCCATCTTCATCATATGCGACATCATAATCTTCGGATTCATCATAATCTTCAGACTCTTCATAGTCATCATTTGTTCCGTTGTCTTCAGATTCGCCGGAGTCCCCGGATTCTGCTTCAGCCTGCGCCTGAGCTGCGGCTTCTGCGGCAGCCTCTTCCTCTGCGGCTCTTCTTGCGGCTTCTGCTTCTGCCTGACGTCTTGCTTCTTCCTCTGCTGCGATTCTCTCTGCCTCGAGTCTCTGAATCTCAGCAGTCTGTTCAGCTAACAGATTCGCATACTGTGTTGCCTGATACTGTGCATATTCAATTTCATTGGCGTAGTCTGCAGAAGTTGCTTTCTTCTCATCAATCTGGTTCTGAAGAACATAAGACTGTTCTTCATAGGAAGCTTTCATTTCTTCCAGTTCTGCTTTGTCTGACTCATACTGTGTCTTGATATTATTTACTTCATTGATCGTATTGACATATTTGTCAAGGTTCTTTCTGTCCTGTTCATACATCTGCTGTGTGTTCTCTGCGCGTGTCAGCAGCTCGCTGAGGTCATCAGAGTTAAGCATCATCTGGAACCATGCAGTATCTCCGCCCTGCTCGTATAAGCACTGAATACGTTTCTTCATATTCTCATACTGTTTGTCACGGGCTTTCTGTGCTTTCGCCAGGTCCTGTTTGGTTCTGATGATATCCACTTCTTTATTATCAATATCACCTTTCAGTGTATCTATGGAGACCATAACACTTACAAGACTGGAATCCAGATCTGCGATCTCGCTCTCAAGCTGTGCTTTCGCATTCGCCAGTTCATTCATGCGGGAATATGTGGCATCAAGCTGCTGGCTTGTGATCGCCTGTTCTTCTCTTAATTCATCTTCTCTGGATGCGCTTACGCTGACTACCTGCGTGGCGCTCATAATAAGTGCTAATGTCAGACATACAATTCTTTTTTTCATGAATTCTCACCCTCGTAACATTTTCTATGTAACTAATTCGTTCTATCTTTTAATATTTATGAAACATCTAATTTAATCCTTGTACATATTAACATATCATTTGTTTCTTTGCAAGGTTTATTTAGAACAAACTTTAAACTTTTGTAACATTTAGTAACTGTTTTGCAATTTCATCAAAGTTTGTTACGATTTCTGTACACGAGAAAGAATTCTGCCTGGAGGGCTTTTTGTGTCACAGGAACATTACAGAGTAATTTCCCTGTGACACAAAAAACGGCCTCCTTACGGAAGCCGTTTTTTATGCGGACCCTGAGGTCCGTCTGTTTTTTAGTTAAATAAATCTGCAAGAATCTGGTCTGCTGTCATATTCAGATATCCATCCGGGTCGGAAAGAGTGCTTCTGTTCCATCTCAGATAATTTCCTCGTCTGATATAGTTACCACTGGATGTATTATAAGTATACTTGGTATATCCGGCATATCTGGACATATACTTTTTGGCCAGTGTGATCGCCTGACTGGAATAATCGCCGGACGGTGTCGGTGTACCAGCGATCTGAACACCTGCATTCGGTGTGGAATGTACGATCACTGCACTCTTGTCTTTACACTGTCCCAGAATGATCCATGTATGTCCATCATCATATCCTACATCACCAGGATAAACGGTCCAGTCATCGCTCGCCAGATTCGCCTGAGTGAGAATACTGCCCCATCCCAGAGATTTATAATAAGAACCGATTTCACCGGAAACAACTGTGTATCCGCTTCCGATTCCTGATTTGCTCTGCATTACCTGATATGCTGTCCAGCCCACAAATCCGGAACAGTCAAAGCCTTTCGCTCTGTTTGCTGTACTCAGGTCTCTGTAATTATTATAGTTATAACTGCTGCTCTGGCTGTTATAAAACTCTGTCATCGTCGGGCTGAGACCTTTTCTGGTAGAATCATTCCAGCCACCGCCCCATACATAAAGAGCCTGTCCAACCGGCATCAGCGCACCTGCAAGATAATTCTTGATCGTCTTTGTACCGGTAGAACTTGTAGTATTGCTTAACACACCTGTTGAACTGAAATGATATTTCGTTCCGTCAATGGTCACATCTCCGGTCGCCATAACACCTGTTTCTTTATCAAAATAGTATTTGGAAGAACTGATTGTCTTCCATCCTGTTACCATTTTACCGCTGCTGGTGTTAAAGTAATAGGTCTTATTGCCGATCGTCTGGAACCCTTTTGCCATGATTCCATCACTTGTTTCAAAATATCTGGACTCCTGATTGGAATTCTTTGCCCAGCCAGTGAGCATGTAGCATGCGCTTGTAAAATATCTGGTGTTATCTTTACTGTCTGTAAGGAATGTCTTGCAGGCAGCTACACCACTTCCACTGTAAAAATAATATTTCTTACCCTTCAAAGTTAACCACCTGGTCTGCATAAAACCTGTGGTCGGATCAAAATATCTCTTCTGATCCTTGGAATCTGTGAGCCATCCGGTCATCATGATTCCGGCACCCTTGCTGAAATATCTCTTTCTTCCGCTGCTGTCAGTCGCCCATCCCTTCACCTGAACACCTGTGCTTGCGTTGAAATAGTATTTCTTTCCATCCAGTTCCAGCCAGCCTTTCTGTTTGGAACCATCTTTATTTATGTAGTATGACTTGCCGTTAATAGTTACAAAACCCGTTTGTGTTGCCGCCTGTACATTCGCTGCAGAATACCTGAAAACTCCCGCAGCGAAAAACATTAGCAACAGAAGCACTCCCCAGATTCTAAACTTTCTGTTTACGTTTTGCATACATACCTTCCTTTTCTTTTTTTTCATTATCAGAGCGTGTCCGAAAAATATGCTCTGAAATGTGGGTCATATTTTTCGGATACGCTCTAAATGATAACTCTTTTTTTACAAGGTTGTTACGTTTCTATGACTCTATTATATTACACTTTCCATATTCAGTCAACACGGAAGTGGAAATATGTTAGGTTTTCACTAAATTTACACAGTTTCATCCAAAAGAAAAGAGACAAAGTTCACAAAAAACTCTGTCTCTTTCATGATATTTAAAGATAGTCTCTTTTTATTACAAATATTATTACAAATATTATTACAAACAATTTTTCTGTTATTACAGAAGATGTTTTCTTAATTCAGCACCATCTGCTGCGCATAAATAAGCCGGTGCGATATCAAATACAGTTTTGGCTCCTGTCTGGCCTTCTTTGCTCAGGCGGTAGGCAGCTCTTGCATAAGCGATCAGTACGGAAGAAGTAAATTCCGGGTTGGAATCCAGTTTCAGGCTGTATTCGATCACATGGTTGTTCTCATCATTCCAGCCTGTTTTTCCGGAACGGATCACGAATCCACCGTGCGGGATACCGCTGTGGTCACGTTTCAGTTCTTCCTCAGAAATAAAGTGTACAGTGGTGTCATACTCATCAAAGTAATTCGGCATGGTCTTGATCTCATTCTCGATTCTCGCAAGATCAGCACCTTCCTCTGCTACTACAAAGCACTCTCTTGTGTGTTTCTCTCTTGTGGTAAGCTCCGGATTCTTGCCGCTTCTTACAGCTTCCAGTGCGGACTCTACCGGAATTGTGTACTGCTTGCCATCCTTAACACCATCAATACGGCGGATTGCATCAGAATGTCCCTGGCTTACGCCCTTGCCCCAAAATGTATAATCCTTGCCGTTAGTCAGGATTGCATTTGCATACATACGGTTCAAAGAGAACATTCCAGGATCCCAGCCTACGGAAATAATTCCAACATGACCATTCTCAGAAGCAGCCTTATCTACATTGGCAAAATGCTCTGGAATTCTCTTATGGGTATCAAAACTGTCTACTACGTTAAACCACTGCGCATACTTCGGTGTCTGCTCCGGAAGGTCGGTAGCACTTCCTCCGCAGAGGATCATAACGTCGATCTGGTCTTTCATCTTCTCTGCGTCATCTACAGAATATACCTTGGCTGTCTCAGTCAGGATCTTAACA
>ERZ838399.2012-NODE-2012-length-16545-cov-21.822862_pt1 | contig 16545 bp, 10 predicted proteins | sample MGYA00519683_ERZ838399 | MGnify/ENA primary metagenome ERZ838399 (study PRJEB31850, sample SAMEA3708833) | human gut metagenome | biome: human gut; feature: human-associated habitat; material: faeces | place: China | collected 2014 ...
TGGAAGCTCCCACCATTGTAGGGAACACGTACTACCCCGGTCAGAAGCTCGTCGTCACCGGCGGCACCCTGACCTATGATTACAGCAAGGCCAACACTCTCTGGCCGGAAAACGAACAGGGCAACAAGCTGACCAACTTCCTGCTGACCAAGGACGCCGACCACGCCGACTTTGGTGCCTTTGCCTACAACGGCACCAAGTACGAGTACGTCTCCGACCTGAATAAGGAAAAGGGCAAGCAGTACCTGTCCGTGTGGGTGCCCGCTGCCGCGCTGGAATACATGCTGGATGTGGACGGCAGCCACGACCCGGAGATCGTCGGCAAGCTGCTGGCTGACCTGCAGGCCGACGGTTACAAGTTCAACACCCCGTACAAGACCAGCGACGGCGTGCTCGTCCTGCGGGATATGGTGGTGAACGGCCACAGCCTGAACTTCACCAAGACCACCGACGAAAACGGCAACACCAAGCTGATCTGGGGCAACTACGAGAACCGCGCCGACGGTACCCCCAACGCCTACGATATGGTGTACGGCACCGAGTACGAGTACGAAGGCAAGACCTACACCATCGTGTGGGGCTACGAGCACAAGAACAACGCCAACGGCGCTGCCGGGCGCGACCAGAACATTCTGGATGCTTTCGATGCCGATTCCAACGTGAAGGTGACCGGCGACAACATCACCGGCGAAAGCTCTGACGACTACACCGTGACCATCTACGGTGCCCTGCGTGAAGTCGTGGAGCCCACCCCGGAACCGGATCCGGAGCCCACCCCCGATCCGGAACCCACCCCGGTCGATCCCGAGGGCCCGGACACCCCCGTCAGCCCGGAAGGCTCCACCGATACTCCCGTGCAGGACGCCACCCCGGACGAAGCCGAGACGCCCGCGAACCCGGAGAACCCCACCAATCCTTCTGTGCAGGATGCTACCCCGGACAGCACCGTGGCCGCCCTGCCCAAGACCGGCGTGAACTGGACGGCGGCTCTGGCCATGGCCCTGAGCGGCATGGCCCTCACCGTAGCCGGTACGTTCACCAGCCTGTTTGCCAAGAGCAAGCACTAAAAGCCAACCCCCAACGGGCCTGAAAACCCGTTGTTCCTCGCACACAACAGCAAGGCCCCCGGAGAGTTTTCCGGGGGCTTTGTTGTTGCCCGGAAACGGCCCGGCAGGCAGTGACTATCCCGGGCCCGCAGGCTGGATCTTCACTGCGTTTCAATAGCGTTTCAATAGCGTTTCAGAAGCGTCTCAAAACCGTATCTGTTGTGTAACTCAGTTGGAGTCACTCTCATACAAACTGCATATTTCTCCTTTTTTATTTTTAGCATCCCGCTGAAATTTGCTTTTTATCGACAGTTTTATTGACTTTTTTCATTTTATATGTTATATGATAGCTGTGGATCAATGCGGACATTTATCTACGTATAGATACAATTTATGGTATCTTTTGTGTGCAGAACGAAAGGAGCGAATCTTATGACGAACAAGAAATTCAAAAAAGCCGCAATGGCTCTGGCCCTGACCGCCTGTGTTGCAGCCACCCCTCTGGCCGCCAACGCTGAGACCCCTGAAAACGCAGTCCCTGTAGAGAACAAAGAACGTTCCGAAGCAGAAACTCCTGCACAACAGGCTTCTGAAAGTGCAAACACTGCTCCCGTAGAAAACCAGGAGCACGAAAACGCCGAGGGCATTCTGGAGGACCGGGAGACTGAGGACAAGAAAATCACGACCGATGTCGAGTACACCGACCGCGAGTTCACCTATAATAAGGACGGCACCGTCAAATCGGAGGAATCCTCCGGTGATATCGTCCAGAAGGAGATGGATAAGAGCACCGAAGCCGCTTCTGGCGAGACTGCCGGAGAAGGCAAGGATTCCGAGGGTTCTGCTGAAACTCCTGAAGCAGGCGAGACCACCGAGGAAGGCAAGGGCATCAAAGCTCCCGATGCGGACATCTCCGAACCGGTCAAGGACGCCGAGGGCAAGATCATCGGCACTGCCTCCAAGGAGGAGCGCACCGAACAGGAAACTACCATCACACCCACCAGCCCGGACTCTGAAAAGCTGGTAGACAGCACTGTCAACCCGGACGGTTCTGTGACCAACCGCTACGAGACTTCTCACGCTGCTGATAAGACTACAACCAACACAACCACCGGCACAGTTACCGCAGACACCAAGGAGATTTTTGTGACCGATGGCAAAGAGGTTGACCTGAAGCAGGAGTTGGGCAAGGATTATCAGAAAAAACTGAAGTGGGACACCGTCGATGGCACCTCGTTCAACGGCTACACCGTGGGCAGCATGGAAGAAGACGGCGACCGCCAGACCTACACCCTGACCAAACACACGGAAGACACCGACCTTGAGATGACCGGCGAAGATCTTGCCAAGCTCCTGGAAGCTGGCTACACCAAAACCGAGAACGACGATGGCAGCTACACCCTGACCAAAAGCATCCGTACTTCTGCCGGCGAACAAACTGTGTACATCACCGTGACCGGCAACAAGGCCACCCGCACGGTGGACACTACCCTGAAGGTGGACGTTAAAAAGAGCGAGCACACCGGAAGCGCTGAAGTGAAGCAGGATGACGTGACGCTGCCCAACAAAACGGACAAAACGCTGACCTTTACGGACAAGGACAACAACACCTTCTCTGTGGATCTGGACGAACTGCTCCAGAAACAGGACAAGACCGAGAGCACCAATGCTGCTGGCGATAAGGTTATCACCGTGAAGGACGGCAGCAAGACCTATGAGATCGTTTATCACGAGACGAGCGAGTACGCCGACGCACAGGTCAAGGATATGTCCGCCGATGAACTGGCCAAACTGCTGAACAGCAATCCCGGCAACGGCACCTTCACCGTCAAGGATGGCAAGGTCTGCAAGGTGGTCAACGGCGAAGCCTGCGAGATCAGCTACGATGATGCCTCGCAGCTGCTGAAAAAGGTCCAGATTTCTGTCACTATGACCGATGCCGACAATCAGCTGTCCAAGGATAACGGCACGCTGGAGGATGCCGAGCTCCGCGCCAAGAAGGCTGCTTTGCAGAAGGCTCTGGCAGAAGCGATCGAAGCCTGCACTGGCACCAAGGTGGATCCCGCTTCCCTGACCCTCACTGATGAGGATGTTTCCTTCCCCAAGGAGAACATCAGTGCAAACAAAGATGTTCTGAATCGCACCTACGTTTATACTGCTTCGGATGGCAAGAAGTATACCTTTACTTACAATTTTGTTTATAATGACAAACCGAGCAGTGTCTCAGGGGCAGGATATAAGGGCGCCGGCTATTTTATGGATGGTATCCATGTTGGAACCGAAGAGATCGTGGCGGATGCCGACGGAAAGACGGATCACAAGAGCACTCTGATCGAAAGCGGTGTTTTTGTCTCCGGCAATGCCACCACAGATGCCAACGGTGCTTATACCACCATCACCAAGGACAGCCCCCTCTATGGCCTTGGCGTGGACTTCAAGACCGCTCCGAAAAACGCCGTTGCCGGTTCCATCAAGTATGATGATACCGGCCGCATCATTGAATACCAGACCACCGACGGCAAGACCATTAAGCTGTCTTACGAAAGCGTTAAGGTTCCGGATTCGAATCTGCCGTCTTATGCGCCTGTTGACGGAAAGACCAATATCAACAGCCAGTCCTTCACCAGAGTGACCTGGGAGGCCTGGGATCTGGGCGAGATCCGCAACGAAGAGCAGGCGGATGACCAGTGGACGATCTCTTCCGGCAAGGATGAGAGCGGCGGCCTGACCTATACCATCGTGGACAAGAAGAACAATGTCACCTATGACGATCTGATCCGGGTCGGCAGCAACAGCTACACCAAAACCGTGACCGATGAAAACGGTGTCAAGACCACCTACACCATCACCGTTGAGCCCGGCAACCTGGATGAAGACATGACCCTGGCCAAGCTGGCCGAGCGCTATGGCGTGGAGGCCGCTGCCATCACCGTGAAAGACGGCGTTGCCTCCTTTACCAAGGACGGCAAGCAGTATCAGGTGGGCTATGGCAGCCAGCTGAAGATCGAGACCGTTCTCACCACCGAAGGCACGGTCACCACCGACGCCGATCAGGCAGAGCTGCTGGAAAAGATCCAGCAGATGCAAAAGGATCTGCAGGATGGCGAAATTCTGGATGTGGGCGGCTACCAGGTAACGATCTCGACCTCGAAGGATGAGATCATTGAGATCCTCCATAAGGTCGGCGAGACCACCGACTTCACCCGCTTGACCCGCGAGGAGCTGAAGGCTCTGCTGGAAAAGGAAAAGGCAGAGGCCGATGCCGCCGGCAAGAGCTATACGGGCGACATGGATGTTTCGCACCCGGAGTACAGCAACAAAAACCTGTACGGCAGGCCTGACACGGGTATCTTCGCCACCAAAAAGAAAGAGTATCTGTCCTATGATGGCAACTACATCCAGCATCTGGAGCTGAACGCAACGACCAAGGCCGACCTGCTGAAGGACGCTGACGGCAACGTCAGCCAGACCGACTGTGTTCTGGTGGACAAGAAACTGGAATACAGCGACGATCTGGATAAGCTCATTGACAGCCAGGGCACCAGCGTGGTCAACCTGCAGGATAAGATCGGTTACGACATCCCCATGGATCGCTATGAATATGCCCGCACCAGCTTCAGTGACGGCGACAAGCTGAACTGGAATGTCCGCAACAACCACCCCACTGCCAGCACCTATTACAAGGTGTCCGGTACGGTGGCCTACAACCAGTACAAGCTGGAGGACGGCACTTCTGAGCTTACGAAGGAGCAGGCCGAAGCCCTTCTGAAGCAGCTTCAGGCGGAGGGTTATGCCGATGCTTCCATCGTGACCTTCTACACGACCGAACATGAGCATCAGCAGACGGAAAGAAACGCTTCTTACCGCATCTATCTGAACAAGAGCGAGCTGATTTCCTACGGTTACCTGTCCTACGACAGCAACACCTGCACCAATGCCCACAATTGGAATCAGGCGATGTACGGCTTATCGAAGAACAAGTATTTCAACTCTGATGCCTACTGCGGCGGCTACGACCTTGGCCTGACCGGTTTCCGTCAGGTGGAGGACGGAACCTTTGTGGCACAGGGCAAAAAGACCATCACCGTGTCCCGCATCCTGCCTGCCACCACGCTGACCAACAACCACCTGACCATCACCGATTCCGCACAGAAAGCCGATACCGGCAGCGGAGTCAGCGGCCGCTACAACTATACCACCACCGTCTCCGGCTCGCGAGTGAATTACTCCGCCCTGGGTACTGCGACCCACGAGACCTGGAAGGAAGCTGCGCAGCAGACCACCGAGCGCACCGGCGAACAGGTCGATGGAACGTTGTCTTATACCTACCGTTCCACGCAGGATGCCAGTGTAGATGCCGAAAGCGCCCACAAAGAAGAAACTGTCGTCCGTCACGGCACTGCAGACTACGAATACACCTACACCGCCAGCAAGGACGAAGTAGAGATCACCACCGACAGCCGCACCGAAACCACTACACCCGAAACGCCTGAAACTCCGGATACCCCCGTCAGCCCGGAAGGCCCCACCACGCCTCCCGTGCAGGACGCCACTCCGGATGATGCCGAGACGCCTGTGACCCCGGAGAACCCCGCCAATCCTTCTGTGCAGGATGCCACCCCCGATACCGTGGCCGCCCTGCCCAAGACCGGCGTCAACTGGACGGCGGCTCTGGCCATGGCCCTGAGCGGCATGGCCCTCACCGTGGCCGGTGCCTTCACCAGCCTGTTTGCCAAGAGCAAGCACTGATGCGCTGACAAGACCAACCCCCAGTGAGCCGTAAAAAGCTCGCTGTTCCTCGCACACAACAACAATGCCCCCGGAGAGTTCTCCGGGGGCATTGTTGTTTCTATCGGTTTTTATTTTCTCAGCCAGCCGTCCACAGCGGCCACCAGCGCCTTGCCGCGGCGGCCCAGCAGGCGGGGCAGCAGCACACGGGCCATAGCCCACACGCCTGCAAAGTTGATCAGGATGACCACCGCGGTGATCAGGCCGGTCCACAGGCCGTACAGCGGGGTCTCGGCCAGCAGCACAAAGGCCTCGAACACCAGCAGGCCCACGTTCAGCAGCACCCGGCCCGGATGCACATGCATATGGATCATGCGGTTTGCGTCGATGGAGCGCAGGGTGAACACCAGCGCCAGCCCCAGGAAGGAAGCGTATGTGGCACCGATGGGGCCCCACCATTTGATGAAGAAGTAGTTCATGATGCAGTTGCTGATGGCACCGGCCATCATGGTGACCATGCTGCGGCTGGACTTTTTGGTCACCACATACACGCTGTTCATGAACTGGTTGAAGCAGCTGCAGGTGGAGGCCAGCACCAGGAAGGGCACAAAGTGCCAGGCGTAGTAGTAGTTGGACTTCATGATGTGCATCACCGGGCGGCACAGCCAGATGATGCCCGCCGCACAGCAGAACAGCACGCTGGAATAGGTACGGAAGATCTTGGTGAAGAACCGCGCCCGGCCCTCCTCTTCGGTGACAGCCGAGAGCTGCCAGGCGTCATAGAAGATCAGGCCCAGCGTGGTGAGGATGGTGGGCAGGAAGTAGCCCGTGGAGAGCAGGCCGCTCCAGGCGTTGCCGTCCCGGCCGTCCAGTCCGTTGCACATCTCACGCACAAAGAACAGGTCGGAGGCGTTGATGATCCAGAAGCTGATCTGCGCGGGGATCATGGGCAGCGAGAAGTGGAGCATCTGCTTCCACAGGTCCTTGTTGATGCCCTTGAGCTCCACATAATTCCACAGCTTACCGGTGACCATGAGGAACAGCACGCTGACCAGATCACCGCTGATGATGGCCAGCAGGTAGCCGTTGGCACCCCACTTGAAGCCCACCAGATACAGCACATAGAACGCCATGGTGGCCACGGTGCACAGCACGCCGTCCACGGCCACCAGCTTGTTCCACTGGCGGCTGCGCACGAACTGGGTGCACAGGGTGCGCAGGCAGCTCATGAGCACATAGAGGTAAATGAGCAGGCCGTACTGGGCCATATCGGGCAGGAACCGTGCAATGGGCCAGCACAGGACCAGGATGCCAAAGCCGCCCAGAATGGTGAGCAGGCCGTTGGTGAACACCTGCTTTTCGCTGTTGCCCTTGTCCAGACCAAAGCGGATGATCGCATTGGACATGCCCATGGACACAAAGGGGATGAGCAGGTTCGCGTACTGGCTCAGGATCTTGGACAGACCCAGATCCGAGATCTCGGCCATGGCGTAGGTCAGGAACGGCTGCACGATCAGCGTGAGCAGTTTGGACGAAAAGCTGGAAATGGCAAAGATGAGGGTGTTGCCGGCCAGTTTGGAGTATTTATCGCCGCCGGACTTTTTTTCGTTTTCCAAGGGAAGTCTGCCTCCTGTTTCTACTTCTTCAATAGCTCCCGCCGGGCTTTCCAGTCCGGCAGCAGCTTTGCCACCTCGGCCCAGAACGCCGGGCTGTGGTTGGCCTGCAAAAAGTGGCAGTACTCGTGCACCACCACATAGATCTGCGCCGCAGGCGGCATGTTGTACAGCTGCAGCGCAAAGGTGATCTGCTTTTTGCCGGGGCAGCACACGCCCCAGCGGGTGGTCATGCTGCGCACCTTGAGGGTGGGTTTCTGGCCGCCCAGCACCCCGGCAAAGGCCGGGTAGACCTGATCGCTCATGGCGGTAAAACAGGCCAGTGCGGTCTCCTTGTCCGGCAGGTCGGCATTGTCGCGGGCCACTTTTGCCACCACTTTCTGCCGGGTGTCGTGGATCCACTGTGCGTTGTTGCACACAAAGGCGTCCGCCTGTTCCAGGCTGGTGCGCAGCGGGATGCTGACCATCACGGTGCCGTTGTCCCGTACCCGCAGATGCAGCTGTTTGATCTTTTTGCGGTACAGCTCGTACTGGATGCCGCCCGCGCTGCGCAGCTGGACTTCCGGTTTTTGTGCGGCCACGTCAGGACGCACGCTCTGCCCGCTGCGGGGCCCGCTGCGGGGCCGGCAGCTGGGCCAGCACCACGGCGGCAAAGATCAGCACACAGCCCACGCCTTCGCGCGGGGAAAGGCTCTGATGCAGCAGCACCCAGCCGCCCAGTGCGCTGAACACGCTTTCCAGGCACATGATCAGGCTGCCCACGGCAGGGTTCATATCCCGCTGGCCCAAAATCTGCAGCGTGTAGGCCACGCCGCTGGACATCACGCCGCAGTACAGCAGGGGCACCGCGTTCACGGCAAATTCCGCCGGGGCCGGGTGCTCCAGCAGCAGCGCTGCCACCGAGCTTTCCACCGCCACCACAAAGAACTGCCGCAGGCTCAGGCGCACGCCATCCACCTGCGGACCATAATGGTTCACCGCCATGATCTGGAAACTGAACAGCACGGCGCACAGCAGCAGCACCATGTCGCTGCGTTCCACGCCGCCAAAGCCGTTCTGCATGCACAGCAGATACAGCCCGCACACCGCAATGGCCACGCTGAGCCACAGCTGGGGGCTGCCGCGGCGGCCCAGTACCAGCCCGAAGATGGGCACCAGCACCACATACATCGCCGTGAGGAAGCCTGCTTTGGCCGTGGAGGGGTTCAGTGTCAGGCCGAACTGCTGGGCAGCCGACGCCACAAACAGCAGCGTGCCGCACACCAGGCTGGCCCGGCGCAGGCAGCGGCGCTCCTCCGGCGTTTTCGGTGCCCCAGTGGTGCCGGTGCTGCGCTGACGCACCAGGTCAAACACCTTGACCGTGGGCAGCAGCACCAGCACCGCCAGCCAGCTGCGCCCGGCCAGAAAGCTGCAGGCTCCCATGCCGGAACCGGCGCTCTGGGCCACGAAGGCCGTGCCCCAGATAAACGCGCACAGCAGCAGCAAAAGCGAATTCTTGCGTTGTGTATTCATCAGCCGACGCCCTCCACCTTGAGCAGACCGTAGAGGTAGTAACGGCTGGAATCATAGGAGATGGTCATGCGGTAGATGGCCGCCGGGTCCAGCCCGGAGATGGTGCAGGTGTAGTCGGTGCCATCGGTCTTGATGTAGTAGGTGCTGTCCGGCACATACTCCACGCCGCCGTCTACCTTTTTCCACAGCGCCACCTTAAACTTCTGGGTACCCTCGGCGGTGCCGCAGGCCATGACGGTCAGCGTACCGGTGGGGGCCGCAAAATAGTTGGTCTGGCGGCTCCAGATGCCGTTGAACACGGCGTACAGGGTGCCGTCCACCATGGCAGTGTCAAACTTTGCCGAAGCGTCCGCAATGCCCTGAATGATCAGCGGGTCTGCGGTAGCGTCCGCCCAGCGGGTGGTGTCCTCTTCCTGCACCTCGCCGGAGCTGCCGGTGATCTTCTGGGCCACACCGCGCAGTGCGTCCTTGCAGCCGGTCAGACCGGCCACCAGCAGAGCGGCGGCCAGCACAACGGCCAAAAAGCGTTTTTTCGTTTTCATAAACGTTTCCTCAACCTGTCAAAGGGTTTGATGTTCCTGTTTTTTCGGGTTCCGGCAGAGCCGGGTCTATCTGTATAGTATACCGCATTTTGCAGCACCGCACAAGAGAGCCGCCCGGCTTTTGCGCGCGCTGCCGCCCGATTTCATGCAGTTTCTTTGCCATCGGCGGCCGCCAGTGCCCCACACTCGGCAGCGGCGAGGGAAGTCTGCTCCGGCCCGAACAGCGAACCGTACCGGTACAGGGCCCAGCCCCCGGCTCCCTGCTCCCGCAGAAAGGCCACCTGGTCGGCCAGCGCACGGCCGGTACTCCAGCCCGACAGGCTGTTTTCGTTGCTGCCGCCGTCGCCCACTCCCACACGGTAGGCTCCCAGCCCGAAATACAGGGCCACGTCCGCCGCGCGGGGATAGGCGAGCCATGCGGGCACGATGTTCTCAAAGGCAAAGCGGGTGCTGCCGTTGTGCAGGGCAAAGCCCTGCCCCCAGTACACCTGCGGGCACAGATAATCGACCACCGCATCCCCGCCGCCGGACGCCAACCAGCCGGTCACATCGCTGTACTGCTGGTTTTCGTCGTTGTCCGGGTTGCCCTGGGGGCTGATGCCGAACCGCAGGGTAGGGTCCGCCGCTTTCACCGTGTCGTGCACGGCCCGCACCAGCGCGGTCACATTTTCCCGCCGCCACGCGGCAAGATTTCCCGCCCCGGACGCCGCAAACTGCGCCGCGTCGATGCTCTCATCGGTGGTAGGGTAGAAGTAATCGTCAAAGTGGATGCCGTCCACCGCGTAGTTCTGCACCAGCTCGGCCACGCCCTGCACCACATAGTCGGCGGCGGCAGGCTCGGCGGGGTTCAGGTAAAGGCCCTCGTCCACCGTGCACACCCACTCCGGGTGGGTGTTGGCCAGATTGCCGTCCGCAAGGTTCGGCGGCATGGCCGCCGAGGAGCGCAGGCGGTAGGGGTTGACCCACGCTTCCACCGAGATGCCCCGGGTGTGGGCTTCCTGCAGCAGCACGTCCAGCGGGTCAAAGCCCGGGTCCTGCCCCTGCACCCCGGTGCACAGATGGCTCCATGGGAACAGGGTGCTTCGGTACAACGCATCCCCGAAGGGGCGCACCTGGGCCAGCACTGTGTTCAGCCCCAGTCCGGTACAGTTGTCCAGCAGCTGCACCACTCCGGCGCGGAAGGCATCCTCCGTGGAAAAGTCCATGGCAGCCCATTCCAGATAGCTCACCCACACAGCCCGCCACTCCCCGGCCGGCAGTGCCGGGTTGGGGTCTGCCGGGGGTTCCGGGGTGCTGTCGGCGGCCGCAGGGGAAGTGCCCCGGCGCAGGGCCAGCCCTGCCGCGGCACACACAGCCGCCCCGGCCCCCAGCAGAAAGGTGCGCCGCCCCATGCGGCGGTTTTTGCGTCCTGTCTTTTTCCGGCTGCGCCGGGTCACAGCTCTTCCTCCTGCAATTTATACAGGGTCAGTGCCGCCCAGCCGCGGGCACAGGCCAGCAGCACGAACAGCAGGTTCGTCCAGAAGGCAAGCCCGGCCATGCCCGCATAGCGGGTGAGCAGCCAGAACACCGTGCGCAGCACCTCTGCCGCGCACACCAGCTGCAGCTGCCGCTGAATGGGCTTGCCGCGGCTGTACTCGATGCCCAGCAGGGCAGGCCACACCAGTGCCGAGCACAGGTCGCCCGCCCAGCCGCCGGCTGCCAGCTTGCTGAGCATCAGCAGCACGAACACCAGCGTGTAATTGCGCTTTTCGGCCGCCGGGGCACCCTTTTGTGCTGCCAGAAACAGCGCCGCGATGCCGGTCAGGCAGAACGCCACCAGTTCCAGCGCTGAAAAGTCCATGCCGCCCAGCACGGCAAAGCCGCCCAGCATGGAAACCGCCGCTGCGGCCAGCAGAAAGAAGTACCAGGTCTTGCGTGTGAATTTGAGCTTCATTGCGTTCCTCCCGCCCGGTGCAGCGTGCAGCGGGCCTGCTGAATTTTTCAAAGAATTAAAAATATTATAGCACAAAACCGCGCAGGTTGTGTTACAATAAGGAAAACTATTCCGGAGGTTTTCCATGAACGCTGTTGTTTCCATCGTCCTGCTGGCCGCCGTGCTGGGCGTGATCGTGTTTCTGCTCTCCCGGCGGGAAAACGGCCGCCGCAGTCAGTACGGCCCGGCCGGGCTGTCCGAGTTCCGCACCGACCTTGCACTGGACGAGTGCTTCGACCGGCTGGACGAACCCAACGACTCCGACGTGTTCGTCTACGACTGCCGCCGGGAGCGGGACGGCGGCTTTTTGCTGCACCTGACCCTGCACCAGCCCACCCAGCAGCCGCTGGACACCCTGTACACCCTGCGGCTGGACCCCGGCCGCCAGACCGTGGTCACCCTGATCTTCATCCGGGAGGCCTTTGGCTACAAGGAGCCGCTGTTCCCGCAGGAGATGCTGGACGAATTCATGGCCCAGAAGCTGGACGCCCACCGCACCCGGTGATTTTTGCGGGCAAAGGGGCTTTTCATTTGCCGCAGAATTTGTTATACTAAATAATAGCGCTGCGGCGCTGCGGCGCTCTGCGGGCTAGTAGCTCAGTTGGTCAGAGCTGGCGGCTCATAACCGCTTGGTCCCGGGTTCAAGTCCTGGCTGGCCCACCAAAAAAGCACGAAGGTTTCGGCCTTCGTGCTTCTTTTTTGTATGCCGACTGCTTATTGGTAATCGGTGCAAAAACTATATTCAGGCAAGCATCCTGCCCTCCAGATAGGAGCAGCGGAGGTAGTCGGGATTGGTATAGTAAACGTTGGAATTGAAGTCAGAGATCTCATCCGTGATAAAAGAGGAAAAAATATCCAGAATGCCTTGTGCGGCATCGTCGTTTTTCATAGTAGACAGTACCAAGCCCTGATACAGCATTCCGATGGAAGTAGTCGAAGGAACCGTATAGCGGCATTCCGAAACCGTGTCGAATGTTCCCTCTGCAATCTGGAAGTCCTCGATCAGTTCATCCGAAACCTGCTCAAAGGAAAGGCAGTGGTTGACTTCGGCAAGCCGGAGCTGCCGCTCGATATCGGCTTTGGAAAAGCAAGCGATCACATCCTGCCGATGATTTTTCGTCTTACGGGCAATGTACTCGATCAGACTGCAAACATAGAAAACGTCATTTTCCTGCTTTTCAGTCATGGATATGTTCACTCCTTTCAAACGTCAGGCAACGCAGAGCATTGACGGTAGAGATACCGCTTCCAAAAAAGGGACGTTCCACGGAACGTCCCTTTGATCGCCTGTGCTTACCGGAACACTGCCACGACATAGGCGGTGCCGTTGTAGTCGATGAAGGCCGCGCCCATTTCGCTGTGACCGGCCGCGTCATCCAGCAGCTCTGCCGCCGCGCTGTCGGCCTGCGGCGCATACAGCCGGGCCGTCATGGCCGTGCTATCATCCAGCAGGAGCGCCACCGTTACATCGTCCGGGACACCATAGCACCCGGACCAGTATAGGAACTTGTTCAGATCATCCGTATAGCCCATGTTGCCGTCCGCATCCAGCGCCACCGTGTACACCAGATCCAGGCCGCTGACCCGCAGGCTGTCCGGTTCCTGTACAAACCATTCTGCCACCGCTTTGGCCGTGTTATCCAGCTCCTGTGTATGGGCAACGCCCAGCTGCTGCGCCAGCTCTGCGGCTTTTTCAGCGTCCGTGCCGGTGTTCACGCTCCCCAGCCCGCTGCAGGCCGTAAGCACACCAAGCGCCAGCACCCCAGCCAGCAGGCAGACAAGCAGATTTTTCCAGTGTTTCATCTTGATCGGCTCCTTTCACGCTGCATCCGTCCCCGCCGCCCCAGACCGGCAGGACCTTTTTGTTCATGATATCATGCTTCCGGGCAAAAAACAAGGCCGCTGCCTGCAAACGGCAGCGGCCTTGTCCGGTTTTTACTTTGCGTACTCGACAGCGCGGCTCTCGCGGATGACGTTGACCTTGATCTGGCCGGGGTAATCCAGCGTATCTTCGATCTTCTTGGCGATGGAACGTGCCAGCAGGATGACCTGATCGTCGCTGATGACGTCGGGCTTGACCATGATGCGCACTTCGCGGCCAGCCTGCACGGCGAATGCCTGCTCGACGCCCTCGAAGCTGGAAGAGATCTCCTCCAGATTCTCCAGACGCTTCACATAGCTCTCGACATTCTCGCGGCGGGCGCCCGGACGGGCAGCGCTGATGGCGTCGCAGGCCTGAATGATGAAGGCCAGCGGAGTCTTGGGCTCCACATCGCCGTGATGGGCCTCGATAGCGTGGATGACCTGGGTATTTTCCTTGTACTTGCGGCAGATGTCCACACCGATCTGGACATGGCTGCCCTCGATCTCATGGTCAAGAGCCTTGCCGATGTCATGCAGCAGACCGGCACGGCGTGCCAGCGTGACGTTCACACCCATCTCGCCTGCCAGCAGGCCAGCCAGCCAGGCCACTTCCATGCTGTGGGTCAGAGCGTTCTGGCCAAAGCTGGTGCGGTACTTCAGGCGGCCGATGAGCTTGATGAGGTCGGGGTGCAGGCCGTGGATGCCAAGCTCCATCACGGCGCGCTCGCCCTCCCGCTTCATCTGCAGCTCAAGGTCGTGGCGGCACTTCTCCACCGTCTCCTCAATGCGGGCGGGGTGGATGCGGCCATCACCGATCAGGCGCTCCAGCGTCATACGGGCAACCTCGCGGCGGGTCTGGTCAAAGGAGGACAGGGTGATGGCCTCCGGGGTATCATCGATGATAAGATCCACGCCGGTGGCAGTTTCCAGCGCGCGGATGTTGCGGCCCTCACGGCCGATGATACGGCCCTTCATCTCGTCGCTGGGCAGGGGCACCACGCTGACGGTGGTCTCGCTGCAGTGGTCAGCGGCGCAGCGGCTGATGGCCTGACCGATCATGTTGCGGGCGATGTTATCGCAGTTTTCCTTCAGGTCGGTCTCGTAGGCAGCCACACGGACAGCCTTCTCGTGGGTGAGCTCCTCGTCCACCTTGTGCAGCAGCACTTCGCGGGCATCTTCCTGGCTCAGGCCCGCCAGGGTCTCCAGGCGCTCCATCTCCTTGGCACGGATGGCATCCACCTCAGCCAGACGGCTGTCGGCCTCCTCGTGCTTTTTCTTGAGCTCTTCTTCCTTCTTTTCCAGGGCTTCGGTCTTGCGGTCCAGCGCATTTTCCTTCTGGTCAATGCGGTTCTCCTGGCGGCTGATCTCAGCACGGCGCTGCTTGATTTCCTTGTCGGCCTCAGCCTTCTGGGCATCGACCTCGGCTTTCAGGCGGAAAGCCTCGTCCTTGGCTTCCAGAACAGCTTCTTTTCGTTTTTGGTCAGCGGTCTTGATCGCTTCGTTCACCAGGCGGGTAGCCTCGGCTTCTGCGCTGCCGATCTGTGCCTCGGCGGTCTTTTTACGGTTGTTGTAACCAATAAAATAACCCGCGCCGGCAGCAACAGCAGCAACCACGACCACGATCAACAGAATGATCGGGGACATCGTGTTCACTCTCCTTACAATTAAAGTTCAAAATTAACTAAAATCTGGAGACGCTGCCGCGCAAGGCGTGGGTCAACAATACAAAATCAAGCTCTCAACAACAAAACAGACAACAGCACCGCACAAAAAGGGCATATTTACCCCTGCGGCCTGATGCAGCTTTTTTATCTACAAGGTTTTCATATAAAAACGGGCAGATGAAGCCCCATTGAACTTTGGTTGTGGAAGATCCCTGCACGCAGCGTCATGGATTCCATACTACTTCTTATATTACGAAACATTTGGTACAATGTCAAGTAAAGTGAAAGGAATTTTCTAAAAAAACAGCCATTATTCCAGATACATCCGCCGCAGCCGCATCAGACGGGCGGGGGTCAGGCCGTATTCGGCTTCAAGATAGGCATCGGTGGTGCCATACTCTTTGCGGATGGTGTCCAGCACAAAGGGGGCGGACTCCGGGTGGACACCGGCAATGCCCTGATAGAACTGCTTCTGTTCGGGATGCGCCTCGATCTCTTCGGCATGGGCGGCCCAGATTTTTTCCAGCTCCGGGCGGCGGCAGACATTGGTGCGGACAAAATCCTGACAGATCGTTTCATCGGAAGCACCCAGCGCCAGCAGAATGAGCATGGCCGCCACGCCGGTGCGGTCTTTCCCGCCGGAGCAGTGGAACAGGATCGGCGTTTCGCCTGCCTCCAGTGCCCGGAACAGCTCCTTGTAGGCCTTATTGCGGAAGATCATCTGCTGATACATGGCATCGGCAAGGTTATGCTCCTCATCCTTCTTTCCCTTGAGCAGCTTTTCAATGTCCCCGGGAGAGAAAGAGATCTCGCTTCCGTCCGGGTGGCAAAGCCCGCAGATGCGCACCAGCCGCGCGCCATCGGGCACATAGTCGGGCTGCTCCGCTGCCTCGGACCCGCTGCGCAGGTCGAGGATGAGCCGCAGGCCCAGGCTGTCCAGCAGCTTACGGTCAGCCGCCCCAGTCAGCAGTCCCGTGGGAATGCCGCGGTAGATCTGCCCCCACTTGACATGCTTGCCCTCGTCGGCCTCGTAGCCGCCCAGCTCCCGGAAGTTGTTCCCGCCCGCAAAGGGCAGCTGGGTACCCGGAGCCGGGTGCTGCGGTGCTGCCTTGGGGGCGGCGCTGGACAGCACCGGGAAGTTGTAGAAGGGCTTTGCCGGGCGGCCCCGCCGGGGCGGCAGGGACGCCGCTCCCCCGATGACCTCCATCAGGTAGCCCCGCAGCAGGTCAAGATAGGCCGAGTTGTGGTCTCGCCGCTGTACCATCGAGACGCAGAGGGGCGGCAGATCTTCCAGCAGCACGTCCCGTACCCGGTCCAGCTCCCGCCGTGCTCCCGGCTCGTAGCGGGTCAGGCAGGTGCAGAGCTGCTCCTGAACCAGATAATACGCCTGATAGAAGCTGGGGCCGATCTCCGCGTTGGGCGCAAAGCCCTCCCTGGCGCAGGCATCCCACAGGGGGCTGAACAGATCCTGCCGCAGGCTGGGCAGCAGCACCCGCTGGCCCCGCAGAGCCGAAAGCGGCACCCGCTCCTTCTCCCAGAAGGGATGGCCGCGCGGCACCAGCAGGCAGGCCGGGTCGGCCCGCAGGGTGGTGCGGGCCAGCACCG
>ERZ838399.2016-NODE-2016-length-16521-cov-8.939755_pt1 | contig 16521 bp, 12 predicted proteins | sample MGYA00519683_ERZ838399 | MGnify/ENA primary metagenome ERZ838399 (study PRJEB31850, sample SAMEA3708833) | human gut metagenome | biome: human gut; feature: human-associated habitat; material: faeces | place: China | collected 2014 ...
CATGGTCCACGTGACCAATCGTGCCCACGTTAACGTGGGGCTTCGTACGTTCAAATTTACCCTTGGCCATTTTAGGTCCTTGTGTGTAATTTGTTAAAGAAAGAGAATTACTTTGCCTTGTCAGCAATCACGGCTTCGGCAACATTGCGAGGAGCTTCAGCGTAGTGCTTGAATTCCATCGTATACGTTGCGCGGCCCTGAGTCAACGAGCGGAGCTGAGTGGCGTAACCGAACATTTCGGCGAGCGGCACTTCAGCCTTGATGCTCTTGCCACCACCGGCGGGCAGATCATCCATACCCTGGATCATGCCGCGACGGGAGGACAAGTCACCCATAACGTCGCCCATCTTTTCTTCAGGCGTTTCAACTTCAACAGCCATGATCGGTTCGAGCAGCACGGGGCTGGCCTGACGCATACCATCCTTGAAGGCCATGGAGGCGGCCATCTTAAAGGCATTTTCGTTAGAGTCAACTTCGTGGTACGAACCAAAGTGCAGCGTCACCTTGACGTCAACGACGGGGTAACCGGCGAGCACACCAGCCTTGAGCGTGTCTTCCACACCCTTCTGAACAGCCGGGATGTATTCACGGGGCACCACACCGCCCTTAATGGCGTCAACGAACTCGAAGCCCTTGCCGGGAGGCAGAGGTTCAAGCTTCAAGACAACGTGACCGTACTGGCCACGACCACCGGACTGCTTGGCAAACTTGCATTCTGCGTTTTCCACCACGGAGCGGATCGTTTCGCGGTAAGCAACCTGGGGCTTGCCCACAGTGGCTTCCACGTTGAATTCACGCTTCATACGGTCAACGAGAATTTCAAGGTGCAATTCACCCATACCGGAGATAATGGTCTGACCGGATTCTTCGTCCGTACGAACGCGGAAGGACGGGTCTTCCTGAGCCAGACGGTTCAGGGCGAGAGCCATCTTTTCCTGGTCAGCCTTGGTCTTGGGTTCAACAGCCTGAGAAATCACAGGTTCCGGGAATTCCATGCGTTCGAGGATGATAGGAGCATCCACAGCGCAGAGCGTATCCCCGGTAGAAACGTCCTTCAAGCCCACAGCAGCGGCAATGTCACCGGCTTCCACGAACTTGATTTCCTTACGGTCATTGGCGTGCATCTGCAGCAGACGACCGATACGTTCCTTACGGTTCTTGACGGAGTTGAGAACGGTGTCACCGGAGTTGAGCAGACCGGAGTACACACGCAGGAAGGTCAGCTGACCGACATACGGGTCCGTCATGATCTTGAAGGCCAATGCGGAGAACGGAGCATCGTCATCGGCTTCACGGGTGACTTCGTTTTCGTCAAGGTCGAAACCGGCAACCGGAGGAATATCCACCGGGCTCGGCAGGAACTGAACAACGGCGTCAAGCATACGCTGCACACCCTTGTTCTTGAAGGCGGAACCGCAGAGCATCGGCTGGATTTCGCAATTGATCGTGCGCATGCGCAGACCCTTGACGATGTCTTCTTCGGACAGTTCACCTTCTTCGAGGTACTTGTTCATCAGTTCTTCATTGGCTTCAGCAGCAGCTTCAACCATGTTGGAACGCCATTCTTCAGCGCTGGCCTGGAGTTCGGCAGGAATATCCTTGTATTCGAACTTCATACCCTGGGATTCTTCGTCCCAGATGATGGCCTTCATCTTGAGAAGGTCAACGAGGCCGACGAAGCCGTCTTCAGCACCGATAGGAATAACGACCGGCACAGGGTTACCCTGCAGACGCTTCTTCATCTGGTCATAGACCTTGAAGAAGTTGGCGCCGGTACGGTCCATCTTGTTGACGAAGGCCAGACGCGGCACATGGTACTTGTTGGCCTGACGCCACACGGTTTCAGACTGGGGCTGAACACCACCCACAGCGCAGTAAACCATGCAGGCACCGTCGAGCACACGCATGGAACGTTCCACTTCAACCGTGAAGTCCACGTGACCCGGGGTGTCAATGATGTTGAAACGATACGGTTCATACTGCATTTCCATACCACGCCAGAAAGCGGTGGTAGCAGCAGAGGTAATCGTAATACCACGTTCCTGTTCCTGTTCCATCCAGTCCATGGTGGCAGCACCGTCATGCACTTCACCAACCTTGTGGTTCACACCGGTGTAGAACAGAATACGTTCAGTTGTCGTGGTCTTACCCGCGTCAATATGCGCGGAAATACCGATGTTGCGATAACGCGAAATCGGGGTTTGACGAGCCATTTAAGGTTCCTCACTATCTTTGCTGCACGAGAGAGGCTACTCTCGTGCAACGAGTTTTCAATGATTAGAAACGGAAGTGCGAGAAGGCCTTGTTGGCTTCAGCCATACGATGGACTTCATCACGCTTCTTCATGGCGCCGCCGCGACCTTCGGCCGCGTCAAGCAGTTCCCCGGCAAGGCGCTGAGGCATGGATTTTTCAGAACGCTTCTTGGCGGATTCACGCAGCCAGCGCATGGCAAGAGCCATACGGCGGACGGGGCGAACTTCGACCGGCACCTGGTAGTTAGCACCGCCAACGCGGCGGGATTTCACTTCCACCACAGGACGGACGTTATTGAGGGCGGTGGTAAACACTTCAAGAGCGTTCTTGCCGGTCTTCTCTTCGATCTGTTCGAGGGCACCGTAAACGATGCGTTCAGCCACGGCCTTCTTGCCATCGAGCATGATCACGTTAATGAATTTGGTAATTTCGACGCTGCCAAACTTAGGATCAGGCAGCACTTCGCGTTTCGGAACTTCGCGACGACGGGGCATATTAATATCCTTTTTCGTGTCTTCAGTCTTTCCCGGCCTCAACATAAACAAAACGAGGCACAGGACATTGTTTTAATGGAATCCAAGAGATTCCGACTTACTCGGCCAATCATCTTGACCGTTTGTCCACGGCGTATCGCCGCGAAATTAGCTGTTCTTCGGGCGCTTGGCACCGTATTTGGAACGAGCTTGCTTACGATCCTTGACGCCCTGCGTATCGAGGGAGCCGCGGACGATGTGGTAACGCACACCAGGCAAGTCCTTCACACGACCGCCACGAATAAGGACGACCGAGTGTTCCTGCAGGTTGTGGCCTTCACCACCAATGTAAGAAATGACTTCAAAGCCGTTAGTCAAACGAACCTTGGCAACCTTACGAAGAGCAGAGTTCGGCTTCTTCGGGGTCGTCGTGTACACACGCGTGCAGACGCCGCGCTTCTGCGGGCAGTTCTTCAACGCGGGGCTTTTGCTTTTATCGCGAGTAAGCTCGCGGGGCTTGCGAACAAGCTGGTTAATAGTAGGCATAAACGTCCGTCTAAGTTAATGAGTGAGGGCTATGCTTTGCCGACACTCGACAATAATGAAATTATCCCGGAGCGAAAAAGCTGCCCCGAGACTTCGCACGCTCCCGTTTTCCGCAGGTCTTGCGACCGGCTTCTTTACAGCACCTCGCCGAAAGGGATCACTGTAACGGGAACTTAGAGATTGAATTCCGTGAGAGGAAATTCAACCGATGCATGGTCTTTTCTCAGACCATTTCGGCATTGAAAACCGCCTTTACCTGCCTCTGAGACAGGGCAAATCACGATTTTGGTCCGAGGATTTTCAGAGAGGGTATTCCACCCGAAGAGCCCTGTCTCATAGTCAAAAAGACGATTTCAACAAAGCCGTTTCCTCGAAAAACAATAGATTCTCAAACAATTTGACCGTTCTTGTCAAGTCAAGCGCCCGACTTTTCTTAGCTCAGCGCGTTCTGCACACAGTAAGCAGAAAGGCTGAAAACAGATGTTTTCAGCCTTTCCTGTGGATGAACCCCTGAAACTCAGCCGGCTTTCACCGGCCGGTTGCGTTTAGGAACGCTTCTTGGAGTCATCAGGTTCGAGCGTGTCGAGCGTCGTCGTCATCGACTGAGTCAGTGCGGCGAACGGATCGGCAGCAGTCGGTTCGTTCGTGAAGAACGGATCGGCAGCCTGCGCTTCCATACGGGCGGCTTCTTCAGCCTCAAGGCGTTCAGCCACTTCACGTGCCTTGTGAGCCTTGTGGTAGGCAAGGCCGGTACCGGCAGGAATCAGACGGCCGACGATGACGTTTTCCTTCAGACCGCGCAGTTCGTCGCGCTTGCCCATGATGGCAGCTTCGGTCAGCACTCGCGTCGTTTCCTGGAAGGAGGCGGCGGAGATGAAGCTGTCCGTCGACAGACTGGCCTTGGTAATACCGAGGAGCACGTTTTCGTAGGTGGCCGGACGCTGACCCTGAGCCACAACACGATCGTTTTCATCCAGCATTTCAGAGCGTTCAACCTGTTCACCCTGAATGAAGTTGGTGTCACCCGGATCGGTAATCTGCACGCGGCGGAGCATCTGACGGACAATCACTTCGATGTGCTTGTCGTTAATCTTCACACCCTGCAGACGGTACACGTCCTGAACTTCGTCCACGATGTAGCGGGCAAGTTCCTCGATGCCGAGCAGGCGGAGAATGTCGTGAGGATCCACAGGTCCGTCAACAATTTCTTCACCCTTCTGAACCACCTGACCATCGTGCACCAGCACGGTCTTGTCCTTGCTCACGAGGGTTTCGTGAGAAACACCGTCGCTGCTGGTGATAATCAGACGCTGCTTACCCTTGGTTTCCTTACCGAAGGTAACGGTACCCGTCACCTCAGCAAGCATACCGGCATCCTTCGGGCTGCGGGCTTCAAAGAGTTCAGCCACACGCGGCAGACCGCCGGTAATGTCTCGGGTCTTCTGGGATTCGGTCGGAATACGTGCAAGCACTTCACCCATACCGATTTCCTGACCGTCACGAACCACGATAAGAGCGCCGACAGGCAGCTGGATCGTCACAGCGTGGTTGGTACCCGGAATCTTCACCTCATTGCCTTCAGCATCGAGCAGGTGCACGTACGGACGCAGCACGCCCGAGGACTGGCCCTTGCCCTTGGTAGAAGACTTCGTGGAACGCTTCGGGTCGATAACCACAAGGCTCGACAGACCGGTGACTTCGTCAACCTGATTCATCACGGTCACGTTTTCGATCACGTTTTCAAAGCGGATCGTACCGGCGTATTCCGTAATAATCGGACGGGTCATCGGATCCCAGTTGGCGAGCAGCTGACCGGCCTTGATTTCCTGATCCGGACGGACCTGAAGGTTTGCACCGTAAGGCACCTTATGACGTTCACGTTCACGGCCGTTGTCGGTAATGACGATTTCACCGGAGCGGGAAATCACCACCAGGTCGCCCTTGGCGGACTTCACATAGCGCATGGCCGAGGAGTAACCCACCGTACCGGCGGACTTCGCTTCAACGCTCGAGGCCACAGCAGCACGCGATGCGGCACCACCGATGTGGAACGTACGCATCGTCAGCTGAGTACCCGGTTCACCGATGGACTGGGCGGCGATAACACCGACAGATTCACCGGAGTTGACCAGCGTACCGCGACCGAGATCGCGGCCGTAGCACTTCGCACACAGACCGTAGCGGGTTTCGCAGGTGAGCGGCGTGCGGACCTTGATCATATCGATACCGAGCTGATCAATAAGGTCACAGTAATCTTCATCGAGCAGCGTACCGGCCGGAATGACCATTTCATGCGTGTCAGGGTTTTCAACCGGCACAGCCGTCACACGGCCGAGCACACGGTCGCGCAGAGCCTGAATCACTTCACCGCCTTCGACCAGAGCACGCATTTCAACGCCGTGATCCGTACCGCAGTCGTCTTCGACAACCACGAGGTCCTGCGTCACGTCCACCAGACGACGGGTCAGGTAACCGGAGTTAGCCGTCTTCAAAGCCGTGTCAGCCAGACCCTTACGGGCACCGTGGGTCGAAATGAAGTACTGCAGAACGTTCAGACCTTCACGGAAGTTAGAGGTAATAGGCGTTTCAATAATGGAGCCGTCCGGCTTGGCCATCAGACCGCGCATACCGGCAAGCTGACGAATCTGGGCAGCACTACCACGAGCGCCGGAGTCAGCCATCATGTACACGCTGTTGAAGGATTCCTGACGGACCTTCTTGCCGTGACGGTCGATGGTGGGCTCGGTGGAGAGCTCCTGCATCATCACCTTACCGACCTGATCAGCCGTGCGGCCCCAGATGTCCACCACCTTGTTGTAGCGTTCGCCCTGGGTCACGAGACCGGAGGTGTACTGCGCTTCGATTTCCTTGACTTCCTGTTCGGCTGCACGCACAAGCTGTTCCTTCTGGGCGGGAACGGTCATGTCGCCCACACAGATGGAGATACCGGCGCGTGTCGAGAGACGGTAGCCGTTGTTCTTGAGGCTGTCAGCAAACATCACCGTGGCGCGCAGACCGCACTTACGGAAGCAGCGGTTGATAAGACGTGCGATTTCCTTCTTCTTGAGCGTAACGTTGAGCTCGGCAAAGCTCATGCCCTGCGGAAGGATTTCAGAGAGAAGCGCACGGCCGACAGTGGTCTCGTAACGGACCATCTTGGGCGTCTTTTCACCGGTTTCCTTGTTGAGGTCGTACTCTTTAATACGAACCGTGCAGCGGGTCTGCAGTTCAACAACCTTGTTATCCCAGGCGCGCTGAACTTCAGCAACGTCGGCAAAGAACATGCCTTCACCCTTGCCGTTGATCTTTTCACGCGTAGCGTAGTACAGACCAAGCACCATGTCCTGAGACGGCACAATGGAAGGATCGCCGTTAGCCGGGAAGAGCACGTTGTTCGAGGCCATCATCAGGCCGCGGGCTTCGAGCTGGGCTTCCAGAGAAAGCGGCACGTGAACAGCCATCTGGTCACCGTCGAAGTCGGCGTTGAATGCCGCGCAAACGAGCGGGTGCAGCTGCAGAGCCTTACCTTCAATGAGCTTCGGTTCAAAGGCCTGAATACCCAGACGGTGCAGCGTAGGAGCACGGTTAAGCATCACCGGGTGTTCGTAAATCACTTCTTCCAGGATGTCCCAGACGACCGGATCCTGATTGTCCACCATCTTCTTGGCAGCCTTCGGCGTAGTCGCAAGACCGCGCAGGACGAGCTTGTTGAAGATGAAGGGCTTGAACAGTTCAAGCGCCATCAGCTTCGGCAGACCGCACTGATGCAGACGCAGTTCAGGACCGACCGTAATCACGGAACGGCCGGAGTAGTCAACGCGCTTACCGAGCAGGTTCTGACGGAAGCGGCCGCTCTTACCCTTGATCATGTCGGCAAGAGACTTCAGCGGACGCTTGTTGGCACCGGTCATAGCCTTGCCGCGACGGCCGTTGTCAAGCAGCGAGTCCACAGCTTCCTGCAGCATGCGCTTTTCATTGCGGATGATGATGTCAGGAGCCTTGATCTCAAGCAGACGCTTCAGACGGTTGTTACGGTTGATAACGCGGCGGTACAGGTCATTCAGGTCAGAGGTGGCAAAACGGCCACCGTCCAGAGCCACGAGCGGACGCAGGTCCGGCGGGAGCACCGGCAGAACCGTCATGATCATCCATTCGGGTTTGATACCGGAGTGCTGGAAGCCTTCGAGAACCTTCAAACGCTTGGCATACTTCTTGATCTTGGCTTCGGAACTGGTGTCGCGGAGTTCTTCACGCAGACGGGCAACCTCGGCATCAATATCAATCGTGCTCAGAAGGGCGGCAATGGCTTCTGCACCCATCTTGGCTTCAAATTCATCACCGTACTCGGCGGTTTTCGCCACGAAGTCCTCTTCGGTGAGGAGCTGACCGCGGGTCAGATCCGTCAGACCGGGGTCAACCACGACATAGGCTTCGAAATAAAGCACACGTTCGATGTCACGCAGCGGGATATCGAGCACCATGCCCATACGGCTCGGCAGGCTCTTGAGGAACCAGATGTGAGCCACAGGGCTGGCGAGGTCGATATGACCCATACGTTCACGGCGAACCTTGGACTGCGTCACTTCGACGCCGCACTTTTCGCAGATCACGCCGCGGTTCTTCAAACGCTTGTACTTGCCGCACAAGCATTCGTAGTCCTTCACCGGCCCGAAAATCTTGGCACAGAAAAGGCCGTCACGTTCCGGCTTTTGCGTACGGTAGTTAATCGTCTCAGGCTTTTTGACCTCCCCGTAAGACCAGGAATGGATCTTTTCGGGGCTGGCCAAACCAATGCGGATAGCATCGAAATGCTCTTCCGACTGCACCTGATTGAAAATATCGTTAAGCGCCATTCTCATCGCTTAATTCCTCTTAATTCTTAACGAGGTCGATGTCGATACCCAACGACCGGATTTCTTTGACCAACACGTTGAAGGACTCGGGCATGCCGGCTTCAATCTTGTGATCACCCTTGACGATGTTTTCGTAAACCTTCGTGCGGCCTGCCACGTCGTCAGACTTCACGGTAAGCATTTCCTGCAGCACGTAGGACGCACCGTAGGCTTCCAGTGCCCAGACTTCCATTTCACCGAAGCGCTGGCCACCGAACTGAGCCTTACCGCCGAGCGGCTGCTGCGTCACGAGCGAGTACGGACCGGTAGAGCGGGCATGCATCTTGTCGTCGACCAGGTGATGCAGCTTCAGGTAATGCATGAAGCCCACAGTCACGGGACGTTCAAACGCTTCACCCGTACGGCCGTCGTACAGACGGGCCTGCGTCTTGGCCGGCGTCAGTTCGAGACGCTTGGCTTCCTCATCCGGGAAGGCCAGATCAAGCATCATGCGGATCTGATCTTCCGTGGCACCGTCAAACACCGGCGTAGCAAACGGAACACCGTTCTGCAGGTTGCGGGCCATCGCCATGAGCTCGTCGTCGGTGAGACTGTCCAGGTCTTCCGTCTTGCCCGTGCGGTTGTACACCTCATTGAGGAAGGCACGGATCTGACGGACCTGTTCGGTCTTGAGCATTTCGGCAATACGCCAGCCGATACCCTTGGCAGCCCAGCCCAGATGAACTTCAAGCACCTGACCGATGTTCATACGGGACGGCACGCCGAGCGGGTTCAGCACGATGTCAGCGGGACGACCGTCGGCCATGTACGGCATATCTTCGACTGGGCAGATCTTGGAGACCACACCCTTGTTACCGTGACGGCCTGCCATCTTATCGCCGGGCTGCAGACGGCGGCGTTCGGCAATGTAAACCTTCACCATCTTCAGCACCCCCGGGGGCAGTTCATCGCCGCGGGTCATCTTTTCACGCTTGGTTTCGTACTTGTGCAGATTCGATTCGCGCGTGGTTTCAATCGTCTGCTTTGTCAGATCGATGAAGTGCTGAGCCTTTTCATCTTCCATGCGGAGTTCAAAGAGGCTGTAGCCGTTGAGGGCTTCGAGCACATCCATCGTGAGCTTGACGCCCGGGGTGACAGTGCTCGGACCGCCAACAGCCTTGTAGCCGACGAGCTGACGACGCAGACGGTCGAACGAGTCACGTTCCACGATGCGCAGCTGGTCATCAAGGTCGCGCTTGTAGCGGGACAGAGCGCTGTCGATGATGCTCTTGGCGCGCTTGTCAAGAGGCACACCGTCACGCGTGAAGACCTGAACGTCGATCACGGTACCCGTCATGCCGGAGGGCACGCGCAGGGAGGTATCCTTCACATCGGAGGCCTTTTCACCGAAGATCACGCGCAGGAGTTTTTCTTCCGGCGTGAGCTGGGTTTCACCCTTCGGCGTGACCTTACCGACGAGAACGTCACCGGCCTTGACCTCAGCACCGATCTGGACAATGCCGGATTCGTCGAGGCGCGAAAGCTGATTTTCGCTCAGGTTGGAAATGTCTCGCGTAATTTCTTCAGCACCAAGCTTGGTATCGCGGGCCACTACGCTCAATTCTTCAATATGAATGGAGGTGTAGCGGTCATCGGCAACCACGCGTTCGGAAATGAGCACCGAGTCTTCGTAGTTGTAGCCGTTCCAAGGCATGAAGGCGATCAGCATGTTCTGGCCGAGAGCGAGTTCGCCGATGTCGGTGGAGGCACCGTCAGCGAGCACATCACCCTTGGCAACACGGTCACCCTTCATCACCACAGGACGCTGGTTGATGTTGGTGGACTGGTTGGAACGCGTGAACTTCTGAAGCGTGTAGATATCCACACCGGTTTCACCGGCAATGCTTTCCTCATCGTTCACACGAACCACAACACGGTTCGCGTCAACATAGTCGACCACACCGCCGCGACGGGCCTGAACCGTGGTCTTGGAGTCAACCGCCACAGTGCGTTCGACACCCGTACCGACCACCGGCTTTTCAGGGCGCAGGCAGGGCACACCCTGACGCTGCATGTTCGAACCCATCAGAGCACGGTTCGCGTCGTCGTGTTCAAGGAACGGAATCAGCGCAGCAGCGCAGGAAACGATCTGCGACGGAGCCACGTCCATGTACTGGATGCGATCCGGGCTGGCGAGCACAAATTCACCATTGTCACGGGCTGAAACGAGTTCCTGCGTCAGACGGCCGCTTTCGTCCATTTCAGCGTTAGCCTGAGCAATGATGTAACGGCCTTCTTCAATAGCAGACAGATACACGATTTCCTGCGTGGCAACGCCGTCAACCACCTTGCGGTACGGCGTTTCAAGGAAGCCGTATTCGTTCAGGCGGGCATACAGAGCGAGCGAGTTGATCAGACCGATGTTCGGACCTTCAGGCGTTTCAATCGGGCAGACGCGACCGTAATGGGTCGGGTGCACGTCACGCACTTCAAAGCCGGCGCGTTCACGCGTCAGACCGCCCGGGCCGAGAGCGGAAATACGGCGCTTGTGCGTGATTTCCGACAGCGGGTTCGTCTGGTCCATGAACTGCGAAAGCTGGCTCGAACCGAAGAATTCACGGATCGCGGCGCTGATGGGCTTGGAGTTGATCAGATCCTGCGGAGTCAGACCGTCACTTTCGGCCTGATTGAGACGTTCCTTCACGGCACGTTCAACACGCACGAGACCGGAGCGGAACTGATTTTCCGTCAGTTCGCCCACACAGCGCACACGGCGGTTACCGAGGTGGTCAATGTCGTCGACACCGTTCACAGGGCAGGTACGGACAACGCCTTCGCTGTCAACCAGGTCAACATTGTCCTGACCGTTACGCAGCGCAACAAGCATCGCCATCGTATCAATGATGTCTTCACGGGTGAGCGTCATAGCGCCGGTGGCACCGTCACGACCGAAGCGGGCGTTAACCTTCATACGGCCGACGCGCGACAGGTCATAGGCATCACTGTCAAAGAACAGACGGTTGAAGAGACCTTCAACAGCATCTTCCGTGGGCGGTTCGCCAGGACGCATCATGCGGTAGATGGCGACACGGGCAGCAAGCTGATCGGGCGTGTCATCAAGACGCAGCGTCGAGGAGATGTAGGCACCGTGATCGAGTTCGTTCGTGAAAATCGTTTCGATTTCCTTAATGCCGGCAGCACGGAAGGCGGCAAGCATTTCAGCGGTGATTTCATCGTTGGCGTTCGCAAGCACTTCACCGGTTTCGCCGTCAAACACGTTCTTGGCAAGAACGCGACCGAGCAGGTACTCGTCGGGGACGGTGATATCGGTCACACCAGCCTTTTTGAGGTCGCGGATGTGCTTGGCGGTAATACGCTTGTCGGCAGGAACGATTTCATTGCCGTCTTTGTCACAGATCGGGAACGAGGCCGTCTGACCCTTGATGCGTTCTTCAACGAACGGCAGGCTGGCGCCCATGTTCGAGAGCGTGAACTTGTCAAAGGAGAAGAAGCGGGCCAGGATATCCTCGGGCGTCAGACCGATCGCCTTCAGCAGGATCGTGCCGGGCATCTTGCGGCGGCGGTCCACACGGAAGTACAGAATGTCTTTGGCGTCAAATTCGAAATCGAGCCAGGAGCCGCGGTAGGGAATCACACGAGCCGAGAACAGCAGTTTCCCGGAGGAGTGCGTTTTGCCTTTATCGTGTTCAAAGAAAATGCCGGGGGAACGGTGCAACTGGCTGACAATCACACGTTCGGTACCGTTGACGATGAAAGATCCCTTCTCGGTCATGAGAGGAATTTCACCCATATAAACGTCGTTCTGACGAATTTCTTTAACAGTACCCGGGGTATCTGCATCGCGATCGAAGATTTCAAGCTGAATCTTGGCGCGAAGACGGCTGTTGTAGGTCAGGCCGCGAAGCTGGCACTCGGCAACATCAAATTCCGGCTCTTCGAGGCGGTATTCAATGAAGTTGAGGCGAGCATAGCCGTTGTGGCTGACAATCGGGAAGATGGAAGTAAAGGCCGCCTGAAGACCGACTTCAGGATTACGATCTTTAGGGGCAACATCCGCCTGCAAAAACTCTTCGTAGGATCGAAGCTGAGTTTCAAGCAGGGAAGGCACTTCAAGGACGCTCGGACGGGAGGCAAAGCTCTTCCGAATACGCTTCTTTTCAGTGAACGAGTACGACATGGACACTCCGTTCGACGGTAGGGAAAAACCAATGATGGAACGATATTGACGCCAAAAGCCGCTGAAGGTAAACGATATCCTCGTCAACCCGAGCGGCAGTACAGGGAAAAATTAAATTAATCGATCCATCGAGAAGAAAGACTTTGAACTATGTTCACTCAAGCCGAGTAAACAGGGTTCAAAGTCTCTCGCCCATACTTGGGAGCAAGAGACTTTGATTTGAGGGCGACAAATTTCAGTATCGCCCTCTTTCGCAGAGTTGCGCAAGTAAAAATTACTTGAGAGCAACCTTAGCGCCAGCTTCCGTGAGCTTCTTGGCAGCAGCTTCAGCGTCAGCCTTGGGCAGGCCTTCCTTGACAGCCTTGGGAGCGCCTTCGACGAGGTCCTTGGCTTCCTTGAGGCCGAGACCGGTCATTTCGCGAACAACCTTAATGACGGCGATCTTGTTGGCGCCGGCTTCTTCGAGGACGACGTCAAATTCGGTCTTTTCTTCAGCGGGGGCAGCACCAGCGGCAGCGCCAGGAGCGGCGACAGCAACAGCAGCGGCAGCAGCGGACACACCGAACTTTTCTTCCATCATCTTGATGAGTTCGGAGATTTCGAGAACGGTCTTGGAAGCGATCGCTTCGAGGATTTCTTCATTGGTAAGGGCCATTTTATAGCTCCGTATTACGTAGTGTTTGTTAAGTTTAAAAATTTAAAATTAGGCAGCAGCCTGTTCCTTGGCATCGCGCACGGCAGCCACGGTACGCACGAAGCGTGCCGGGACTTCGTTGATGGTACGGACGAACTTCGCAATGGGCTCGTTCATCGTGGCCATCAACTTGGCAAGGAGTTCTTCGCGGCTCGGCATCTGGGCGAGGTGCTTGACAGCTTCAACGTCCATGACGTAGTTAGCCATTGCACCGCCCTTCACGACGAGCAGTTCATTGTCCTTGGCGAAGTTGACGAGAACCTTGGCAGCAGCGACAGGGTCGGCAGAGAAGCCGTAGACGAGCGGACCAGTACACTGATCAGCAAGTCCGGCGAAACCCGTACCTTCGATGGCGCGGCGAACCAACGTGTTCTTGACAACACGCAACGTCACATTGTTCTTGCGAGCTTCTGCACGCAACTTCGTGACGGCCTCAACGCTCAGCCCACGGTATTCGGCGATGATAATTGCGGAAGAGTTGGCAACATAACCACTCACTTCTTCAATTACAGCAGCCTTGTCTTGACGATTAAGACCCATGGTCTGGCTCCACTCAGAGGTGTTCAGCGAACTGAACACCGGTTTCTAACTAACCGGCATACTTCTGAGAGTTTTGGCTGTTTTTAACGTACCTGTCTGTACGTGTGGCAGGCAGATACGGTCAGAAAACACAACGCAATATCTCTCTTCGGTTTACCGTCTGCGCTGGACGTCTTGCACTCTTGAGAACGGAGATTCAAAACTGACTCTTCGGACCCGGCAGCAAGACAATTAAAGCGTCAGGAAAACTCCCTCTGCTTCCAGCGGTCTTTGACAGCAGTGTGCAACACACGGTCACACACCACCCAAAGCCCTCGAGACCTCACGGTCTCTAAAATCTTGATCATTTTTCGAGGCCTCATTCCTATCAGGGAAAGAGGCCTCATTTATCTGGTTGATCTTCCAGAGGCCTGCCTGTTAGGCAGCGATCGTGCCGATGTCCAGACGGACACCAATGCCCATCGTGGAGGAGACAGCCACCTTACGGAGGTACTGACCCTTGGCAGAAGCCGGCTTGAGCTTGTTGAGCTGGTCAACGAGAGCAGCCAGGTTCTTCTGGAGGCGTTCGGCTTCGAAGGAAGCGCGACCGATCGGGGCATGAATGATACCAGCCTTGTCAACACGGAACTGAACCTGACCGGCCTTGGCGTTCTTAACCGCTTCAGCAACGTTCGGGGTAACCGTGCCAACCTTCGGGTTCGGCATCAGACCGCGGGGGCCGAGGATCTGACCGAGCTGGCCGACAACACGCATAGCGTCCGGGGAGGCGATCACAACGTCGAAGTTGATTTCACCGGCCTTGACCTGGGCGGCGAGATCGTCGAAACCGACGATATCAGCACCGGCGGCACGGGCTTCATCAGCCTTGGCACCCTGGGTGAAGACAGCCACACGGACGGTCTTACCGGTACCTTCGGGCATAACGACAGCACCGCGAACAGCCTGGTCAGACTTGCGGGGATCGATACCGAGCTGGATGGCCACGTCGATGGATTCATCGAACTTGGCAACAGCACATTCCTTGACGAGCTGGATGCCTTCAAGAGCGTTATAGAGCTTGTTGGCTTCAACCTTGGCGGAGATAGCCTTCATGCGCTTGGTAAGCTTAGCCATTACAGACCCTCCACAATGACGCCCATGGAACGGGCGGAACCGGCGATCGTGCGAACGGCAGCGTCCAGATCGGCAGCGGTAAGATCAGGTTCCTTCATCTTGGCGATTTCTTCGGCCTGAGCGCGAGTAATCTTGCCAACCTTGTCCGTATGCGGACGGGCGGAACCCTTCTGCAGCTTGGCAGCCTTCTTGATCAGAATGGTGGCCGGAGGAGTCTTCATCACGAAGGTGAAGCTCTTGTCGGCATAAGCCGTGATCACCACAGGGATCGGAAGACCGGCTTCCATGCCCTGAGTCTTAGCATTGAAAGCCTTGCAGAATTCCATAATGTTCAGACCGCGCTGACCGAGAGCCGGGCCGATAGGAGGCGAGGGGTTAGCTTTACCGGCAGGAACCTGCAGCTTGATAAAGCCTACAATCTTTTTTGCCATTTAAATATCCTTATGGGTACAAGTGCAGTGCGCAAGCGCGCCCTGCTCCCCAGTTATAGGTGAGAAAGTCGAGCACTATATCACTCTTTTTTAGAGTGTGCAACCCGATACTGAGAAATTTTTTAGAGTTTTTCGACTTCTTTAAAGTCGAGGTTGACGCTGGTTTCGCGACTGAAGATCGACACGAACACCTGCAGACGGCTCTTGTCGTAGTCAACGTTCTCGATACGACCGTTAAAGTCTTTAAACGGACCGGATTTGATACGGACTTCTTCGCCGACTTCAAATTCAACCTTGGGCTTCGGTTTTTCAGCGCCCGTTTCAACAATCTGCTGAATCGTGGCGACTTCCGCATCGGAAAGCACCACCGGATTGTTATTCCCGAGGAATTCGATTACGCGCGGCGTGGAATTGACCAGATGCCACGTGGCATCATTCATTTCCATCTCAATAAAGACGTAACCGGGGTAAAGACGACGCTCCGTCGTCACCTTGCGGCCATTGCGGTTTTCGCTGACTTTTTCAACAGGCAGAAGCACCTCACCGAAGCTGTCACGCAGATCACTGCGGGAAATGCGTTCTTCGAGCGCCTTTTTCACGCTCTTTTCCATGGAGGAGTACACGTGCACCGTGTACCACTTTTTCGTATTTTCAGCCATTCCCAACTCCCTTCTCGCATTAAGCAAGGCGCAACAGTACGTCGTAAAGACCCCATTCAATAATCTTGTCCACGATGAACAAGAAGAAGGCCACAATGAACACAAAGGCCATCACAAGCCCGGTCGTGTTCAGGGTTTCTTTCTTGGTGGGCCAGACAACGCGGCGCAACTCATCCCAGGATTGGCGGCCGTAAGCAAGCAGACGTTTCCCGGAGGGGCTCAACCAGGCCAAGCCAATTGCGACAACCAAGCCGGCTACGAGCACACCCAAACGCATGCCGAGGGATTCTTCAGATAAAAGCGCAAAAGCAATAACCCCGGCCAGGGCACTCAGAACGGCCAAGGTCACGAGGGCAATGTCAGACTTGCTCGTTACTGTTTCAACGTTTTGGTTATTCATAACAGATCCAGATGGAAGCGGGCCCACTTATTTGAAAAGAGCGCGCTGTGCAACCAATAAAAAGACTGATTATTTTAGTCTAGGTGGCGATGCCTTGAGTAAAAAAGGGGGTGACTTTTTTGCCCTGTCAGCAACAGCCATATCAAAAAGCCAAGTTGCAATGACTATCGCAACTTGGCTTGAAAATTCTGGCAGGGGCAGAAGGAATCGAACCCTCAACCTACGGTTTTGGAGACCGTCGCTCTGCCAATTGAGCTATACCCCTGCGGAAAGCATGGCGAATTATAGCTAATCGCCATGCTTTATGCAAAATTATTCGATGATGTTGGCCACAACGCCGGCACCAACAGTGTGACCGCCTTCACGGATAGCGAAGCGCAG
>ERZ838399.2019-NODE-2019-length-16501-cov-5.004743_pt1 | contig 16501 bp, 20 predicted proteins | sample MGYA00519683_ERZ838399 | MGnify/ENA primary metagenome ERZ838399 (study PRJEB31850, sample SAMEA3708833) | human gut metagenome | biome: human gut; feature: human-associated habitat; material: faeces | place: China | collected 2014 ...
CAGGGATGGATTCTCCGAATACAAAAATTTCGAGAGGGAATTGATCTCTGGTTGTCGTACGCAAATTTATTGCTGAAAATATTATATCATATCGTAATAGAAATGAACATCCGGGAATCTTGCTTACAAACCTGGACTTTCATTTACAAACCGGGAATCTCGGTTACAAAACAGGACTTTCATTTACAAACGGGGATTCTTGGGTTACAAATGGGATTCTCGGGTTACTATTTACCAGGAAATGACATAAAAAGACATAAAGAGGTTATTTTTGGCAGTGAAATCGACCAAAAAGGACATAAAAATGTCGTTTCGTGCATTATACATGGACGGTTGTAACGAAATGGGATAAGTTATAGTTGAAGTTGATGAAAAAATATTGATGACGATTGGAGAATTATTATGGAGAGAAAGAATGTGAATTCAGTAGGAAAGATTTTACAAATGATGTTAAAATTAGAAGCTAATTCAGCATCATGCACGGTAATGTATGAACCAAAGCAACCAGAAAACATTGCAAAATTTAAAAGAAAAACTAAATAACATGAGCGAGAAAATAGCAGATTGGCTTATCAGACAAAAAGCTATTGCCGCAGACGAACGTGAACTGTATGCATATGCAGTTCATTGTTTGTTTTCGCTCCTATATCCCTTAGTATTTGCTTTGGTTATAGGGGCGTTTTTTGGAATGCCGATAGAGGCAGTAGCTATGATTATGCCATTTATAGCAGTTAGGAAATTTTCAGGTGGATATCATGCTGATAGCTTTGGCAAGTGTCTTTGCATATCCAGTATAGTGATTGTAGCAGCGTTGCAAATATCAAAATATGTAGATAATAATATTACTTTTAATCTTATATATATTGTTTCGAGCATATTATTGATGATTTTTAGTCCGATAGATTCTGCAAACAAACGGCTGGATAATGAAGATAGAAAATTTTGTAAAAAAGTAACGATTCTAATAGTATTAGTTCTGTTTATTATTGTGGAACTGTTATGGATAGCCGGATACAGACATTATACAAAGTATATTGAAGTGGGAGTGATACTTGCTGAGTTGTTGCAGATTGTTGCTATATTTAAAGTAAAGTATAGTAGAAAATAAAGGAGAGAATGGTATGTATATTAAGTATTCTACAGATGATTATGAAAAATTAGACGGACAGCATAATATTATGGTTTTAGTTGGAAATGGGTTTGATATTGCCGTTTTGAACAAATTTGGTGATAAAAAGATGAATGGAAAATCCACGAAATATTCTGATTTTTTTGAGTATGTTACATATTTTAGATTATGTGATGATAATAACTTAATATATAAGAAGATGAAAGAGGATCATGAGCAGGATAAAGAGAACTGGTGTGATTTTGAAAGCTCTGTTGATGAATTACTGGGGGAGATGATAAATGATGGACGACAAGGCGAAATTCCAAAATTAGAAACGGATCTTGACGCTATACAAAATGCATTTTCTAGATTCTTGAATGATATTGTGACTACTGATGTGGTTTTAAAATTAAACGATAAGTCAAAGGTTAATAAATGGGCAGATATAAGCTTGAGCAAGTTTATGGGAGATATTAATCCTAAAGACAATATGATGTTTGTGAAAAATACATATCATTATAATTTGTACAATTTTTTATTTATTAACTTCAACTATACAGATTTACTTGATAATTACATATATTTAGATAAGTCACAATTTGAACCGCATAGGCACAAAAATGCAGATAGAAATTTTACATTTTTCCCAAATCCTGACGGAAAATTAACGGAATTTAATGAGGATACTTCTTGGTCATCTTATATCATGACAAATATTATTCATCCGCATGGAAGACAGAATATACCTCGCTCAATGATATTTGGAACAGAACTGAATGAGTATGATAAAAGTCATGTTGAGAAGAGACTTATTAAATCCTATTGGGCACAAGATGACTTAAAATATAGAAAATATTTCGAGGATACAGAGTTATTTATTATTTATGGAATGTCTATGTCGAAAACAGATAGTTGGTGGATGAATAATGTATGTAGTTGCTTGGAAAAAGGAAAATCGGAACTGATTATTTATAATTTTGAAACTAAGCTTCCTGAGGAGAGTGTAAAGGATAATTTTTTGAAGGCATGCACAAATAAAAGAAATATAAATATTGAAGAAATAAAAGAGAAAATATTTGTTGTTCAATTACACAATAATGATAATTACTTTTTAGGTTTGAGAGAATAAAATGTTTTTTATAAATAGAAAATGACCAAAAATGGCTGTAAAATGTTGTTTCGTGTAAATAGTATTGAAAAAACAACGAAAATGATGATAATCGAAAGTGTCATCAACTTCAAGCAACAATAATTATTGTTATATAACTTATTAATGAAATTTTAAACGCAAAGGAGAAATTTATGAAGAGAACTTTAATTGCACTGTCAATGTTTGGATTAGTTATGGCAACTAGCTCACCGGTATTTGCTAAGAATGCCTCAAATACTAATTTGCCTAGTAAAGTTGTTTCGTTTAGCTATAGCACATCAGCATATACTGATCTTAGAGAAAAGCAGGACACATCATCGCATTACATAAAAAATAATTCGGGTTTTGATTTATGGGTTGAGTCATTAACATCAGGAAATGTTAATAAGACAGTTAATGGACATGCAATTATTCCGAGTGGTACGGAAAGGAGAATTAGAAATACAATTAAAGAGAGTGGATATTCATATTGTAAATTAGGAATCACTTCCGCAAAATCATCAGTAAGTGGAAGAGTGAGCGGAAAATGGAGTCCTGACTGTGCAGGATCATATCCAGCAGCAAACTAAGTATGGAATAATAGGTACTCATTGTTCGGACTATAATTGGACAATGAGTACCTTATTTAACAATAGATATGAGAAGAAGCAATTTATTGGGAGAACATTATGAAAAGAAAACTAATCACGACAATCCTTACATTATCTCTTTGCCTGTCATGCTTTACAGCATGTTCGTTTAATGCAAAGAAAGTATCAGACAATATAGGAAAAGGCAATGAAAGTGATCTGCCGGAGGCAGAGGATGTAGTCATAGATGACAAGGACGATATGTACAATATAGGAGATGAAATTGATGTAAAGAAGGTAGAGTACGGCACTGACAGAGAGTATATCGAAAAGTGCTATACCGTAAACAGTGTTAAGTTATATGATACAGCTGCTGAGGTGGATGGAGTATCGGATAATCTTATTGAGATTGATTATTACATGGGTGCAGATCCGGAGAAGCCTAAAGCAATGAAAAAGGAAGAAGTAGCCTCAGGAAAATTTTTATATTGCGATGTATCTGTCAAAAATGTAGAGGATAACACATGTACAATAGGGGATATTTCACTGGTGTATGAGGTTGACGGAGCATGTCGGCTTGTAGGCAGTCCGGTATATTTTTCAGCGGCAAAAGATTTGGATAATGGAAATTATGACTATAATCTGCTTCAGGGACAATCAATGGATGTACAGCTTGGCTGGTGTGTAGATCCTGATTTATTGCAGATAAGTGATATGGATATGAGTAAGTTGTATTTAGCTGTTAATTTTAACGGCGAAGAAGAAAACAGGCAGTACATAAAGCTTGGATTGGAGTAGTATATGCAGAAAGTTTTGCGAACAGAGATTAAAAAAGCAATCATGACAAGATATTTTATCATCTCGATTGCTATTGGTATACTTATCAGCATGTTGGGACTGGTTTATAATGTAGGACTTTTTTGTGGAAATCAAAGATATGATGGGATGAATCCGTGTTACGAGGCATTTACGCTGTTTAATCATTGGATTGGTGGAGAGGGTTTTTCACTGGGGTCTTCTTTGTATTTTTTTGTATTTCCAATCCTTATTGCAATTCCGTATGGATGGTCTTACTGTGGAGAACAAAAAAGCGGATATATGAGTCAGATGATAGTAAGAACGGGAAAACAGAGATATTTAACGGCTAAATATATTGCAACTTTTATTTCCGGTGGACTTACCATGGTAGTCCCGCTGATTACGAATTTTATGCTTACAGCATTGTTTGTTCCCGCGATAAAGCCGGTTCCTACATATGATACAACGTATGGAGTATTTGGAAATTCTATTTTTTCAGAACTATATTATACACATCCGCTGGTATATGTATTGCTATACCTGTTTGTGGATTTCATGTTTTGTGGTGCTCTGACATGTCTTACTATGTTGTCTGCTAGTTTCATAAAATATAAATGGATAAACTGTATTTTGCCGTTTGTTGTTTGTATGGGAATAGCACTGTTTGGAAATATAATATGCTCTAATGAACCGGAAGCGGTAAATTACCAATTATCGCCATTCTATTTTACTAAATGTGTTCAGACGAGTTATCCGACAAGGTTGTCTGTTATTGTCGGTATGTTGTTATTGATGGTAATTGTAACAGTAGTATTCAACACTGTTTTTATGCATAAAAAAGATATAATGTGAGGCCGTATATATGAAACTATGGAAAATGTGCTGGTATGACATCAAAAACGGTTGTCTGAAAAATATAAAATTATTATTGTTTCCTATAGTATACGAGATTGTGGTTTTGTTTGCGATGATGCAGAAAGTGGTCTCGTATGAGAAGTACGGCATGGAAGTGGAAAAACATCTGGGAGATATATTGTTATACAATTTCGGAGGTATGCCTAAATATGTTTTGTCTGCAGAAAAGGTTTTTGAGTTTCCGGTAATCTGGACAGTATTTTTAGTATTGATTTTGTTTGCTACGCTTAGTTATCCAATGACTAATTTACAGGGATTTGGCAACAAGGTGCTTGTAAAGGGACAAAATCGGATTAAATGGTGGCTGTCAAAGTGTTTATGGAATCTGCTTTGTAATGCGATATTTTTTGGCATAATAATTGTTATTATTCTGATATTTTGTCAGATAAAAGGCATACCGTTTGATATGCATATAAATACCGAGATGCAGACCGTCTTTTTTGAACCGGATGCGGATACAGAACTTGTAAAAGATGCATTTATGCCATTTGGCGAGCTGGTTTTGGTGTTTCTATTGTCAGTAACAATATGTCAGCTTCAGATGTTGCTTTGTTTGTGGTTCAAGCCTGTATACAGTTTTATGATAATGTGTATGCTGATGCTTGCGTCAGCGTATTTTCAGAGTGTTTTTTTAATAGGAAATTATGCAATGCTTATAAGGCATTCATGGATAAATGTGGATGGAATGGATTGTAGCATAGGCATACCTGTTACGTGTGTTCTAATTGTGTTTACTGTAATTGCTGGATTTATACGCTTTAAAAGGTTTGATATCATTCAGGAGGAGAATTGAAAATGACAGAGATAGAAGTTAAGAATCTGTGTAAAACAATAAATAAAAACATGGTGCTTGATAATATTAACCTACATATGGTATCGGGGCAGGTTTATGGCTTTCAAGGGATAAATGGCTCGGGTAAGACAATGCTCATGAGAGCGCTTATAGGACTTATACATCCAACAAGCGGCACGATATTAATCAATCAGAAGGAATTGGGAAAGGATATGGATTTTCCGAAAAGTATTGGATTTTTGCTGGAGAATCCAACGTTTCTTGATATGTATTCAGGACCGGATAATTTAAGATTGATCGCTGGGGTGGATAACAATATATCGGCAGATATGATTAATAAGGAAATAGACAGTCTAATAGAAGAGGTGGGACTGAAAAGTGCCCGAAACAAAAAATACAAGAAATATTCTCTTGGAATGAAGCAGAGACTTGGAATTGCGGCAGCAGTACTGGGAAATCCGGATATTGTTGTGCTTGATGAACCTACAAATGCTCTTGATGATGATGGTAAAGATATGGTTAAGCGCATAGTGAAAATGCAGAAAGAACGAGGTGCACTTGTGATTATCTCCTGCCATGAAATGCAGACACTTGAGGAACTCTCAGATGAGATTGTAAGACTTAAGGAGGGCAGAATATGCGAGTGAGAAAAAGGGTGACGATTTTCATATTGTTATCGGCTATCATTATAGCGTATATTGTCCGGGTAACAGTGGTTAATAAGAATGCAGAAAGGACTCCTGTTGTTACTTACAATGTTGGGGAAGTAGTAGATTTTGGAACTGACTACATAGATAACGCAGATGAAGCAATACCCGGATATGCCATACAGGTATTGGGTTATGAACTGGTCGACACAAAAGAACTCTATGACAGATACAATATGGGCGAGGTAGAGGAATATGCATTAAAAAATACACCATTTTATTGTCTGCTCAAGGTACGTTTTTACAATAACGATTGTGATATGGGGGAACAAGGCGGTCTTATGCTTAGCAGATATAGTCTTGTTGGTGACAATTATATGAGCATGGTAAGTGAGAATGTATTCTGTACGATGTATCCGGATATGCCCGGAATTTCGTTTTCTTTGAGACAAGGAACAAGCATGGAACTTGAGTTGCCGTATCCGATTACACGTAATGAAGGGTGCACAAAATCAGATATGGAGGAAAAAGCGCCTATGCTGGAAATATCAGAGTTTCCTAATCGGAAAGTGTTAAAGGCTGGGTATTTTAGCCAGTCACATACATGAGGATATAGAAATATTGTGTGATGAGGTCATGAAGATAGAGGCTGGAAAGGTCAGTAGGATGTAAAAGAGAACCCAATAACACAATTATTGTATTTTATAAAATAATCCGCTATACTATGATTAACAGTTATAGCGGATTTTTTTATGGAGGCTTTGATGGATAGAACATTAAAATTACCGGTTGGAATAGATAATTTTGAAAAAATACGAAAATCGGGCTTTTATTATATAGATAAAACGAAGCTTATAGAGCAGCTCCTGCAAAATTGGGGAGAAGTAAATCTTTTTACCCGTCCGCGTCGTTTCGGCAAGACTCTTAATATGAGTATGTTTAAGAGCTTTTTTGAAATAGGTACGGATAAATCTATATTTGATGGCTTGTATATTTCACAAAATACAGCTTTATGCAATGAATACATGGGGAAATATCCGGTTGTGTTTATATCATTTAAAGATGTTAACGGGTTAACGTTTGACAGGGCATATGATGCACTTGTCCAGATAATAGGTGAAATAGCAAATGGATTTTCGTTCCTAATGAATAGTGATAAACTCAGTAAAAATGAAAAAGAGCAGTATCAGGGAATTATACAGATTAAAGATGGAAAATATCATATGAGTGATGGTGTGGTTATTTCATCATTAAAAGTGTTATCTCAGCTTTTGACTAAACACTATGGCAAGAATACTATTTTTATAATAGACGAATATGATGTACCGCTGGATAAAGCATTCCAGCACGGTTACTACGATGAAATGGTCGAGCTTATCAGAGGTATTTTGGGAAAAGTTTTAAAAACAAATGATTATTTACAATTTGCAATTCTTACAGGGTGTCTTCGTATCTCGAAAGAAAGCATTTTTACCGGAATAAATAATTTTAAAGTTTTATCGATTCTTGATGCCAGATTTGACGAGCAGTTTGGATTTTCGGATGATGAGGTGAAAAATCTTCTTGCAGACTATGGAATGGCATCACATTTTGAAGAGGCAAAGGAGTGGTATGATGGTTATCATTTTGGTAATGTGGATGTATACTGTCCTTGGGATGTTATAAATTATGTGGACAATCTTGTTGCCAATCCAACTGCCAGACCACAGACTTACTGGATAAACAGTAGTGGAAACAGCCTTGTAAGACGCCTTATAAATATAGCTGATTCGACAACCAAGGATGAGGTTGAGCGCTTAATTGCCGGAGAGTCTATTGAAAAAGTGGTTCATCTTGAACTTACGTACAATGAAATAGACAAAAATATAGATAATATATGGAGTGTACTTTTTACTACAGGATACCTGACAAAAGTAGGTGAAGTGAAATTGCCGGATAGTGAGAATTATGCACTTAAACTTGTTATCCCAAACAAAGAGGTCAGAGAAGTTTTTATTCTGCAGATACAGGAATGGTTCAAGGAAGTTGTAGCAAAGGACAATGATGAGATCAGAGTGCTGTCAAAGGCTATTCTTGAGGCTGACACCGAAAAGATTCAGAGACAGCTCAATATAATCATGGATCGTATGATAAGTATTCTGGACACTAAGGCTCGCGATAGACAGAAAGAAAATTTCTACCATGGTCTTTTGCTTGGCCTTTTGAGAGGAAGCAATCCGAACTGGCTGATCAAATCGAACAGGGAATCAGGGGATGGATTCAGTGACATTATCATAAAACCGGAGGATCCTGATTCGGGAATTATCATAGAGGTTAAATATGCAACGTCTTTTCAAGGATTGGATAAATCTTGTGAAGATGCAATGAATCAGATAAATACACGCAGATATGATGCTGTACTTCGTGAAGAGGGCAGATGCAATATCATAAAATACGGAATTGCATTTCATAAGAAGCGCTGTAAGGTGGTATCGGATAAGTAAATAGACTTAATAAAAAGATATTCTGATAAATAGGTTGATTGTAAAGTCGTGACAAAAATCCATTGCAATAATTAAAATTGCAATGGATTTTTTATTTTACAACTATGACACATCACAGGTTTATAATTATCATAACAATTAAACATCAGCAATCAATCAAGGAGAAGAAACTATGAAGAAAAAGAAAATTACAGCAATAATGGCAGTGATTATGATGGCAGCGGGGCTTTCAGCCTGCTCACAATCAAATGCCGGGCTAGAGGGAAAATCCGGTATTGTAAAGGATGAGGCTTCAAAGACAGAAGGTGACACCGGTGTAGTAGACCAGACTCCGGCTACGTATGTGCAGGATGCGGAGTATGTTAACAAAGACGACATCGTGTCAGTTGATGATACAATTGAGATAAATGGAATTACTTATAAAATTGAAAAGTATGAGCATACCACAGAGTTTGGAAACAGAAATAAGGATACTGTTGCGGATTATTTGAAAGATAGCTGTGAAGGAAATATAGATGAAAATTATAACCTGAGCAATGGCTATAGTTATCTTTTTATAACGTTGACATTCACTTATAAGGATGGAGATGATAAGCAGCTTGAAGGAAATAGAAATGCAGGTGTTCTGTATGCCATCAAGGATGATATGGAGAGAATACAGGAAAACTCAGATTGTGTATATATAGACAACTATTGGCTTGGAGGAGATGAAAGTGATGTATATCATTATGTTTTAGGCAAGGGCGAGGGTATTACATCAGAGCTGGGATATATTATTCAGGATGAGGGAATGCCTGAAGATACTAAATGTATTTATTACTGTATAGAGGGCAAAGATTCAAAAACCAATGATACGGTGAAGAAATATTTTAAACTGGAGCTGTAGTTATGAATAGAATATTTAAACTTGAAATAAAACGTGCTTTTAGAAACAGATTATTTGCTGCCACATTGTGTGTTGCGTTTGCAATATGTGTATGGCATTTTATGGAAAATGTGTGGATATGGAGGATGTATATTTACTCCGACACGTATCCATTGTCTGCATATGAGAAATGGATAGGTGCGGATAATGCAAGTGTGCAGCCGTTGCTGCTTTATCTGATAATGCCCGCTTTATGTGCCATACCATATGGCAGAAGCTTTTATTTTGATGTTAAATCAGGGTATGCTGCCCAGATCATATCAAGAGGAAAGAAGAGCGATTATATAAGAGCAAAATATGGAGCTGCATTTGTAAGCGGTGCGCTTATTGGAATGATACCACTGGTGTTTGACTTTCTGCTTACTGCAATGGTATTTCCGATGGTAATACCACAGGTAGGAACAGGCACATTCCCGGTAGCGGCAATGGATATCATGTCAGGGGTATTTTATACACATCCACTTGTATACAATCTGATTTTTGTGCTGATTGATGGCTGCTTCTGGGGACTTTTAAACTGTGCGGTGTTGTGGGCGGTTAATTTTGTAAGAAACCGGTTCTGGATCCTGCTGACACCGTTTATCATATACATATTTGTGTTCTGCATGGTTCATTTTGTAAACAGGGTGAGTTTATCACCGGTAATGTTTCTTAGGCCAAGTGCACCGTTTAGAAATGATATCAGGGTTGTAATCTGTGCATTTATTATCCTTATAGTGGTAAATGTTATATTTTACATACATGCGGTAAAGAAAGAGCTTGTTGCTTATGAATAGGAGAATTTTTGCAAATCTGATCTTATATGATATCAGAAAAGGATTTAGGGAAAACAAGATAAAATGGATAGTCGGAGTATTCATATTTGTATTTTTTTCATTTATCACCGTCAGTGATTTTAGTGTAAATTCACCGGAGCTTGGATTTTTGGCATACTTTACAAATATACTTCAGGGTATGCCGCCATACATAAAGACAGATGACAGCGTATTTACCATTCCGGTGTCGTGGTTTTTGTTTTATGCGTTTTTATTTTTTATGGTAGGATTTTATCCATCGTCAGATCTGTATGGTGCAGGCAAAAAGACACTTATATTGTCCGGCAGCAGGTTTAAGTGGTTATGGAGTAAGTATATATGGACGGTCATAAATGTGATTATGTATTATGCTGCAATGATACTGGTTCTTGCGGCTGTGACATGTGCAATCGGGAAGTGGAGCACAAAGCCTGATGATATGCTCATGGAAATGGGAATAGATATGCAGCAGTTTTCGACTGGAAATGAAGTGCTTGTATGGCTGATACTGCCAATGCTATGCGCCTGTACAATTGCGGTGGTGCAGCTTACTATCAGTATTTTTGCCGGTGCGATCGCTGGATATATTGTTTCCATAGTTTATCTTGTGGTATCTGTTTACTGGGTGAGTCCGTTTCTTATGGGAAATTATCTTATGATCATCAGAAACAACAGAATCTGTGCGCTCGGAATGGATGCGGCTGCCGGAATAATAAGCTGCATTATTGTGATGATGGTTTCTATTGTGCTCGGAAGTGTGTATTTTAATAGAAAAAATATTTTGTGAGGTATTTTATGAAGATAGAGATAGAACATGTTTCTAAAAAGATAAAGGATGCTCTGGTACTCGATGATGTATGCATGACACTGGAAAGTGGTAATATATATGGATTTCAGGGCGTAAACGGCTCCGGCAAGACAATGCTGATGAGAGCGGTAAGCGGACTTATGTATCCTACAAGCGGTACCATCAGTATTGATGGCAAGGTACTTGGAAAAAATATGGCTTTTCCGGAAAAGATAGGTATGCTTATTGAGAATCCTGCATTTATAGATAGTTATACAGGCTATGACAATCTAAAAATGCTTGCATCAATAAATAAAGGTGAAGTTGATATAAGCAGGGCACTTGAAACGGTTGGACTGAACCCGCAGGATAAGAGAAAGTATAGAAAATATTCTCTTGGAATGAAGCAGAGACTGGGTATTGCCTGTGCCATTATGGAGGAACCAAAGCTTCTTTTGCTGGATGAACCTTTTAACGCCCTGGACAAGGAGGGACAGGAAAAACTGTCAGAAATCATAAGGGATATGCGTGATAAAGGAAGTCTTATACTGCTTAGCTCTCACGATAAGGATGAGCTTGAAAATCTATCCGATGTAATCTATCTGGTGGACAGCGGAAGGTTTAAATTGAAGTAACGAGGAGAATTTATTATGAAGCAAAGGAAATCAAAACAAGTAAGACTTTTATCGGGAATGCTCATAGGAATTGTGATGATTGCTGTTTTGGCAAGGATTGTTTATCTGAATCATTGCTATCCATCTCCAAAGGTCATCACATATACAGAAAATGACACTATTAAGCTTGGAAATTATGAGCTAAAGCAGACCGGATGGGAGTGGGGCGATGGCAGCCTCCTAAAAGAAAAATGTCCGGATTATGTATATCATCAGATGGATGATGGTTCAGAATATCCTTTCGACAGTGTGCGTGTGGGTTTTATAACCTTGTCAGTTACCAAAGTAAAGGACGATACAACATCACTTGATCTTACAAGCCTTGCGTTTGAAATGGGAACCAATGGTAATCAGTATGACATGGAGCTGTTTTTTAAATTAAATCCAACTTTGGAAGCTTTGGAGATAAAGCTTAATGCCGGTGAGGAGGCGTCCTTTGTTATACCATATACAATGAATGAGCAGCAGGTATCAAAGAAAGACTGGAACAGGGTTGATAAGATGAAGCTGTATATGGTGCTGCAGTATTATCCGCAGAAGATAAGGTTGTGCTGTAATGGTTAATAAAAAATTTATAATTTTTATTAGCACTCGCTATTGACGAGTGCTAATAATGGTGTTATAACATACTTGTAAACAAAAGAAAGCAAATTTCCAAAAGGAAAGTTACAGGTATATAAGGAGGTATGACCTATGTTATTAACAACTACAAACAACAACTTATTTGATACATTTTTCAGTGATCCATGGTTCAATGATCCTTGGTTTGATGACAGGGACGTACAGAAGGCACAGAAGAAATTATATGGACACAACGGAAAGAGAATGATGCTCACCGATATCAAGGAAAGCGATAAAGGCTATGAGCTTGAGATGGATCTTCCGGGATTCAAAAAGGATGAGATTAAGGCTTCTTTAGAGAATGGTTATCTGACCATTACAGCAGAGAAAGACTTAGAGAAAGATCAGAAAGAGGAAGCTGGCAAGAAGTATATCTGCAGAGAGCGCTACTCAGGAAGCTGTCAGAGAACCTTCTATGTGGGTGACGAGATTGAGCAGGATGACATAAAGGCATCCTTCAAGCATGGAATCCTTCGCCTGGATATTCCAAAGAAGCAGCCTAAACCACAGGTTGAGGAAAAGAAATGTATCTCCATCGAGGGATAATCAGATATTGCAAATGATAAGCGGGCTGCCTGTGCAGTCCGCTTATACTATATGGTGTAATGTATATTGTTTAATTATGATGATAAATTGTTACAGGTAATGTTACAGGTGAATAGAAAGGCAGGTGAGTATAATGGCAGCAAAGAGAGATTATTATGAGACTCTCGGAGTGAACAAGAGTGCGGATAAAGAGGCAATAAAGAGGGCTTATCGTAAGCTGGCAAAGAAGTATCACCCTGATACCAATGCAGGTAATCCGCGCGCTGAGGAGATGTTCAAGGATGTCACGGAAGCATACAATGTCCTCAGTGATGAGAAAAAACGTAAGCTCTATGATGAGTTTGGCTTTGCAGGTCTGCAGGAGGGCTTTTCAGAGGAGGCTGCAAGACAGGCTGCACAGGGTGGATTTGGCGGCTTCGGCGGCAATGGCTCTTTCAGTGGTTCATACAGCTCAAATGGCGGACCATTTACACATCAGGAATTTCATTTTGAGAACGGCTCCGGGGATATGGATGATATTTTTTCAATGTTTGGAGATATGTTCTCGCACGGAGGCGGTAATCACAGTGGCTATACAACCGGCAGCAACGGATTTACAGAAAACAGCGGTGGCTGGAGTACAGGCGGCAGTGGATTTACCGGTAATAGTGGTAGCTGGAGTAATTTTTCAGGTGGAAGAGGCCCGGCAGGTCGTAAGGGTTCAGATGTCATGGCTGACCTTACGATTTCATTTGACGAGGCTGTTTTCGGATGTGAGAAATCTATTTCGTTACAGGATCCGTCCACAGGCAAGGTTTCTAATCTGTCCATCCATATTCCGGCAGGAATCGAGTCGGGCAAGACAGTCAGACTTAAAGGACAGGGCAATCCGGGAAGAAACGGTGGTGCAGCCGGAGATGTGCTTCTCAACGTAAATGTGACACCGAGCAGTGAGTTTGAGCGAAAGGGTCAGAATGTATACAGTACAATCCGTGTTCCGTTTACGACAGCGGCTCTCGGTGGTAAGGCGAGGGTGCATACTCTTTATGGAGATGTGGAGTGCAGCATCAAGGCAGGTACACAGGGCGGCAGCAAGATACGTCTCAAGGGCAAGGGTATTTCGAGCATGAAGAATCCTTCAGTAAAGGGAGACCAGTATGTGACTGTTGAGATTTCGGTTCCACGCAGGCTTACGCCAAGGGCAAAGGAAGCGCTTGAGGAATACAGGGCTGTGAGCTGATGAATTTTATGTGCTTTATATGGAAAACAAATTTGGAATCCGCTATACTATAGGTATTATAGTACAGCGGATTTTTTGTGGCAAAATAAGAAAGGACACAACATGAGCAATTATATAATGGATCTTAGAAAGGTGGTCGGACATGTCCCTTTACTGCAGGCGGGAGCGAGCATCATCGTTGAAAATGAAAACGGACAGGTGCTTCTCGAAAAGCGCACAGACAATCACCAGTGGGGATATGCAGGCGGTTCTATAGAGCTTGGAGAGACTGTCGAGGAGGCTGCAAAAAGAGAACTCTTTGAGGAGATGGGGCTTGTTGCAGACGAGATGGAGCTGTTTTATATCAATTCAGGCGAGGAAACACACTACATCTATCCGAACGGCGATGAAGTCTATAATGTGGAGATCATATACATATGCCGCAAATATCACGGCACTATAAAGCGCCAGGAGGAGGAAGTCGAGGAGCTTAAGTTTTTTGATGTGGATGATATTCCGGAGGATATTTCTGATCCAATCAGACCGGTTTTCAGAGAATATATAAAGATGAGGAAAAGAGAGTAGCGATACTCTATTTTCCTCATATGACATGTGAAATATCGAAGCTTACATGGCAATAGGAGAAGTATTATCCTCATATTCGAAGCTATGCTCATAGATATATTCTGGAGCACAATCTATTTCATCATTCATCCATGTAATGACGCCATGCATAATTTTAAAATTTGAAAATATAGCATCATCTTCAAGTGGTTTAAATGCACTACCTGTTAAAACGGATGCATCAAACACTCTTTTTTCACCGCCTGAAAATGTCACAATCATCATTAAATGATCTGTAACTTTTGCATCTGTTATAGAAATCTTATTTGATTTTTCACTTGCGTAAGCTATACCATTGACTTCAAACATTGTAATTCTCCTTATAATGGATTAATCTTATCGAAGTGTTCTCCTCGTACGGCATTATTCCAGGCTTTGTATACTTCTTCTTCATGAATTGCCAACCAGCCGATTATTATTTTTAATTGTTTTGCTGGAATTGAGCCTGCGAGAAGGTCTCCGTCAACTGCCACAACTGCTTCGTAGTCGCCATAAAATGCATGAATATGTGGCTTGTGATGCTGTTGTGTATCATTAAAATACATTTTAATAATAATACCATAAAATCTGCTTAATTCTGGCATAAATCCCCCTTTTATAAATACATTTTGATAATTCAATCATATCAAAATTTTATAAAAATTACAATTAGAAATAAACTTTAACGCTTTAAATGAAAAAAGTGCTTGCGCATGTCTTATAAAAGAGTTATCATAATACAAAACGAAACACTTAGGAGGATTTACAATGGAAAAGCGTATTTCAGGTCACACAGGTTTATTAGCACTCATAGGATCACCGGTTGGTCATTCGGGTTCACCGGCTATGTACAATTACAGTTTTGAAAAACTCGGTCTGGACTATGCATACGTGGCATTTGATATAAAAGAAGACAAGGTTAAGGATGCTATTGCAGCAATGAAGACCTTCAACATGCGTGGATGTAATGTGACCATGCCTGATAAGGTAGAGGCTGCAAAGTACATGGATGAGCTTTCACCGGCTGCCCAGATTATCGGAGCCATAAACACTATAGTAAATGACAACGGCAAGCTTACAGGACACATCACAGATGGTGAGGGATTCGTACACAACTTAAAGGATCACGGAATTGACATCAAAGGAAAGAAAATCACTGTTGCCGGAGGCGGCGGAGCCGCTACAGCTATCCAGGTGCAGTGCGCATTGGACGGAGCTCGTGAGATTACTATTTTCAACAAAAATGATGCTTTCTTTGAGCGTACACTACAGACTGCAGAGAAGATCAAAAAAGCAGTTCCTGACTGTGTTGTAAATGTATACGATATTGATGATACAGCCAAGATGACAGAGGAAATCCAGTCAAGCGATATCTTTGCAAATGCAACAATCGTTGGCATGAAGCCTCTGGATGATCAGAGCGTGGTAAAAGATCTTTCAGCTTTCAGACCGGGGCTTGTAGTTGCAGATGCAGTTTACAATCCGGAGGAGACAAAGCTTCTTCGCGAAGCAAAAGAGGCAGGCTGCACATGCGTAGGCGGAAAGGGAATGCTCTTATGGCAGGGCGTCGCCGCATTCAAGCTTTACACAGGACAGGATATGCCGGTTGATGATGTGAAGAAACTGTTCTTCAGCTAGATTTAAATTCTTATTACAATATCATTAGATAGCTTCCTGTTATACAGGAATATGATAAAACAACAGCTCGCGGTTTACACGGGTGCTTATAAGAAAGTAATTGAAGAAATTACAATTATGGCATCTGTCAGGCGGGATTGGCAACGGAATAACGGGTATCTGGTGAGAGCCGGATACCCGTTATTTTTTTGCCAGCTAACTTGAAAAAGTAAATTCCAGTGCAGAAGTAAATTCCACACTCATTTAAAA
>ERZ838399.2023-NODE-2023-length-16467-cov-9.142700_pt1 | contig 16467 bp, 10 predicted proteins | sample MGYA00519683_ERZ838399 | MGnify/ENA primary metagenome ERZ838399 (study PRJEB31850, sample SAMEA3708833) | human gut metagenome | biome: human gut; feature: human-associated habitat; material: faeces | place: China | collected 2014 ...
ACAGTTAGATATTCAAGTATATTAAAGAACTCTCCAGTTTATTAGTTACTGTTATGTTATTGAATGGTCGTGAATAAGTCGCAAATAACTGACCACTAACCTTTATTATTCTGTTAATTATTCTCTCTTATGTCTCTCTGATATTCTAAGTGCTTCTGTTGTTCAAGTACTTCTGTTTGTATGCAGAGTACTCTTGTGTTGACTATCCAAGATTACAAAGCAACCTTTTGCTTCTGTTAGAACTTCGCCATTTACATCTGTTACGGTATAGCCTACCCTTATCAATGTTTGGGCTTCTATCACGATGATAGAGTAGGCTTCTTCATATTAACCTTTAACATTAACGGCAATGGGTTCAGCTACATTCTTAGAATTAATGTTTCTGTTATATTTCACAAATCTATATTCAACCTTTTAATATAATAATTAAAGAATATTATTTTGACTTTGGTATGTGTTAGGGAGATTTGCATAAAACGGGAGTTCTTTTTATAATATACTCCTTTTCTTTTTATCTAGCCTCATATATATGATATGAAAATATATATTTTATGTTTATCTTCCTTCTTACTCTATGTTAATCGGATGAATCAATGAAGACAAAGGTGTGTATTCATAATGAGACGGTATGGTTGTCAATAGATGAAATGTTATTGGTAGTATTATTAGCAAACACATCCGAAACTTTTTTAAGGGAGGAAAATTTGTTAAAAATCAGTTTAGAAAAAATGTCTACATTGCTTTTGACGGAAAAAATCTATCAATTAGATTATTGTTATCTGAATGTTATTATTTTCGTTGGATATCCGTCAACCACTGTTTGAACAAAGAATGGTTGGCAAACTGATACAGTACGAACAGTGATTCAATGCGATCGGTTAAAAAATAGGTTGGTTTTGGTCAGTAACCACATAAAATAATCCTAATATTTGTAAAATCTAAGATTGTTTTATAATTTTGTAGACAGTAACCTACTAAATTTAATCAAATGATTGCGGAAAAACCGTTGATATCCCATTTGCATCAAAGCAAAGAGAATGGGCTATGGATAATTCAATCTAATGATGAGCACCTGAAAGGTGTTGCAGAAATGGCAGCTTCCTTTGCCGGGCAGTTCGGGCTTTCTTCTTGGGGACATGCACTTGGTCTGCTTCATGATAAAGGTAAGGAGCGTGCGGCATTCCAACAATACATACGCAGGGTGAATGGCCTGCTAACGGATGACAAAAGACGTTATGACGATCACACCCATGCTTTTGTGGGTGCAATATTGGCAAAGGAACTCATGGGGAAGGGGATTCTAAATCTTCTTGTCAACCAGATAATTTCTCATCATACAGGGTTACATGATTATGTGGATGTGGAAAGGATCTTGCAAGAGAAACAACTGCCTGAAGAGATAAATAAAGATAATATTGATATAGACGTGTCTTTTCTGTATAAGGAATTAAGTGATTTGAACCATTTTAGATTAGGGGGAGAGATGAAGTATTTTCATCACCTCTCTCGTATGCTTTTTTCTTGTCTTATAGATGCCGACCGACTCGACACAGAATTGTTTATGGACATAGAGTTGTGGCGGAAACGGGGATGTTCAACTAAGGTGACTGATTTGCTGCCAAATCTGGAGGCATACATACAAAAATTACAATTGAATGTTGCTGATACGGAGGTGAACCGGGTTCGTCGGAAGGTACAGGAACAATGTAGTAAGACTTCTTCGGGTGAAAAAGGATTCTATAGCCTTACAGTACCGACGGGAGGTGGTAAAACACTTTCATCATTGTTATGGGCCATGAAGCATGCTGTAAGTCATGCGATGAATCGCATCATCATTGCCATTCCATATACCAGTATCATCGTGCAGACGGCAGGTCTTTTAAAGGACGTTTTTGGTGAAGAGAATGTCTTGGAACATCATAGTAATTTAAATTCCGATGATATTAGGGACGAGGAAATACGCGAAAAAGCAAAACTAGCTACTGAAAATTGGGATTATCCCATTATTGTCACCACCAATGTGCAGCTTTTTGAATCTATGTTTAGCAATAGACCGTCTGATTGTCGTAAACTGCACAATATTGTGAATTCTGTCATAATCTTGGATGAAGTTCAGACATTACCGACCGATTTCTTGCAGCCAATAGTTGATGCACTAAAGGCATACCAAAAGATGTTTGGAGTGTCGGTGCTGTTTACTACGGCAAGTCAGCCAGTACTTAGTGGATTAATAGAGGGTACTAATCCTAAAGTTGGATTCGAAGGAATAGGTCATATCACAGAAATCATTCCGGTTGAATTTGCGTTACATGACAAACTCCGTCGTGTGAAATTAGAGATTGATAATGCAGGTAAAACATACGATGAGATAGCAGCAAAGGTGTCTGAACATGATAAAGTTTTGTGTATTGTGAACACTCGTAAAGATGCCAAGGAGTTATATGACCGTTTGCCTGACGAGGGGGTGAAGTTACATTTGTCGAGAATGATGTGCCCTGCCCATGTTTATGAAACTATCGGTAAAATAAAAGCTTTGCTAAAAGACGAATCAATTCCGATTGTCAGGGTAATAGCAACACAACTCGTAGAAGCAGGTGTGGATATAGATTTTCCTGTGGTATTCCGTCAGGAGTCTGGTCTCGACTCTGTATTGCAAGCGGCGGGGCGATGTAACCGTGAAGGGAAAAGTGCTGTTGGTCGCACATATGTGTTCAGCCTTGCTGCTGCCAAACGTATACCTTTTGGTTCAATGGCCGCTGCCAACAATGCACGGAGGAATTTACCTGCACATAGTGATTGGTTTGCTCCTTCTACTATGAGAGAATATTTTCATCAGTTGTATTACAGAAAAGATACCTTTGATAAAAAAAACATTAAATATTATCTTTACAAACCGAATGAATTATGTTTTGAAACAGCATCAAAAGCTTTTAAGTTGATTGATGATGACAGTGTAAACGTCATCGTCAATTGGAAAAACAGTATGGAACTTGTGGAAGGGTTGAAAGATTCGGGTTATACATATCCTTTGATGAAGCAACTGGCACAATATACAGTGGGAGTCCATCGTTCAGCTTTTAAACAACTTGTTAAGTATGGAGTTGTTGAAGAAATATTGGAAGGCATATACGTATTGATGGATAAGGCGCAGTATGACAATGCTACAGGTCTTAACATTGGTAACCATTGGATGGAGGAAATATTAATGATATAAAGATAAAATCGGGTATAAAATTATAAATTTAATTATAGGCAAAAAACTTCTTCGGTGCTCAGGAACCGGAAGAGTTATTAGAAAACAATGAAGATAGTGAACAATATGGAATATACAGATAAAGAATATTGCTTGGAGGTATGGGGAGACTGGGCTTGTTTCACCCGTCCTGAATTGAAAGTAGAACGTATGAGCTATGATGTTATTACACCGTCGGCGGCGCGCGCCATTTTTGAGGCTATACTTTTTAAACGTTATGCCATGCGATGGCAGATAACTAAGGTTGAGATGCTCAGTCCGATCAAATGGACTACCATAAGGCGGAATGAAGTGGGAGCAGTTGCGAGTAGGTCACCAATCTTTATTGAAGATAAACGTCAACAGAAGAATTCTTTACTGTTGCAGGATGTGCGTTATCGCATTTATGCCAAATTGATATTTATCCCAGTAAAAGACCGTCCGAAGGAGGCTTTTGTCAAACACCAGCCAAGCGGTGATGAGAATCCCATGAAGTATTATCAAATGTTCGAACGCAGGGCGTCACAGGGGCAATGTTTCACGCAGCCTTATCTTGGATCTCGTGAGTTTGCTGCAAGTTGGAGGTATGTTGGAAATATTGATCACTTACCCTCTCCTTTGCCCGAAGATAGGGATTTTGGCATTATGCTTTATGATATGGATTTTGAAAGTAATCCACAGAAACCAGATGCCATGTTCTATAGAGCTAAAATGAAACAAGGTGTAATTATCGTACCAGATAAAGATAGTGAGGAGATACTGAGATGATATTAAAAGCATTATATGATTACTACCATCGAAGCGGAGATTTGCCGACTTTAGGAATGGAATTAAAGGAGATTGGATTTATCATTGTCATTGATAAGTATGGAAAATTCCTACATTTTGAAGATAGGCGTATAGACAAGAAGTCAGCACAGCAGTTTCTTGTTAAGAAAAGTGTCGGTCGGTCAAGTGCTCCCGTTGCAAATTATTTGTATGATAATAGCCAATATGTGTTTGGCTATTCTGACAAGGGAGACATGGAAAAGATGCGTAAGTATTTTGAGGCATTTAAAGCAAAAGTTGAAGAAATATATAATGTATTCTCAGACAATGCGGCCTTAAAGGCTGTTTATGCATTTTACCGGCAAGATCCTTCTATCATGGTTGAAATCATGCGGAATGATCCACTTTGGACTGATATTATTAAAAATCTCAACAAAAAATATTCTATATTCTCTTTTCTCATAGAAGGAGATACGGAAATTGTAGCTTCTAAAAGAGAATTAATCAACTTAGAATATAATGATAATGAAATAGTGGGAAGACTTTGTTTGGTAATAGGTAAACATTCAAAAACAGTGGAGGTTACAACTGCTACAATGATACCGGGAAGTCAAGCTACAGCAAAACTTGTCGCATTTCAGGTAAATTCTGGATATGATTCGTATGGGAAGTCGAAGGGATGTAACGCTCCTATATCTGAAGAGGCTGAGTTTGCATACACTACGGCACTGAATCATTTGCTATGTTCTGACTCTCACAATAAGTTTATGATTGGTTCACGCACTTTCCTTTTTTGGGCCTCTTCTAATAGTGATGCTTCAAAAGCATCTGAAGATAGTCTGTTTGCCTTATTCGGACGTGCCGAAGATGATGATCCAAATAAACGTATAGAATTAGTGCGTCATACATTCATGTCTATCTTTAGTGGAGATCTGCCAGCAGACAAAGATGATAGATTCTTTATAGTGGGGTTAGCTCCTAACTCAGCTAGAATAGCGGTGGTATATTGGAACGAGTTGCCCTTGCGTGAGTTTGCCGGTTTGATCAGTAAACATTTTAATGATATGGAGATTGATGATAATCGTAAAGAAAAGAAACCGTACGTGGGGTTATATTCAATTCTTGGAAGCGTTACTCTTGGAGGAAAGTCAAGTGATGCAACTCCTAATCTTCCCGATGCTGTGGTGAAAAGTATTTTTCAAGGATTACCGTATCCGTCCTCTCTATTCCAGGCATGTATTCGCCGTATCCGCGCAGAACAATTCATCAACATTACGCGCGCAGCTATTATCAAGGCATATCTCAACAGACTGAACGATAATAATAACAATAAAAAACTTGATATTATGTTAGACAAAGAAAATCAAAATCAAGGGTATCTTTGCGGAAGGTTATTTGCCGTCCTTGACAAGATACAGGAGGATGCCAATGGTATTCATTCCATTCGTGAACGCTACATGAATTCAGCTTCGGCAACTCCTGCTATGGTTTTTGCCACTATCCTGAATCTTTCAACTCATCATTTGGAAAAGTTGAATAGTGGTGGACAAATATTCTATGAGAGGCTGAAACAAGAAATTATTTCTAAACTTGATGCGAATGGTTTTCCCGCACATCTTGATCTCCAAGACCAAGGACGTTTTTTTGTGGGATATTATCATCAGCGACAAACCTTTTTTTCAAGTAAAGAAAATAACAAAATAGAGGAATAATAACAATTAAAAGAATATAGCTATGTCAGAACTAAAGAACAGGATTGATTTCGTTTACATATTTGATGTACAGGATGGTAATCCAAATGGTGATCCGGATGCAGGTAATCTTCCCCGTGTGGATGCAGAAACTGGTATGGGACTAGTTACAGATGTTTGCCTCAAACGTAAGGTACGTAACTATGTACAAGTGGCAAAAGGATTTGTGAATGGCTTTGATATATTTATTAAAGAAAAGGCTATTTTGAATACTTTGATTGATAAGGCATATGATGATTCTGAAGTAAAAAATGCAAAAGAAAAGACTGATGCTGCGCGTGGTTTTATGTGTAGGAACTATTTTGACATCAGAACGTTCGGCGCAGTTATGTCAACAGGTAAAAATGCAGGTCAGGTTCGTGGCCCTATTCAATTTACCTTTGCTCGCTCTGTCGATCCTATTGCTGCTGCGGAACATTCTATTACGCGTATGGCCGTAGCAACAGATAAAGAAGCAGAAAAACAAGGTGGTGATAATCGTACTATGGGGCGTAAAGCCACTGTTCCATATGGCCTTTATGTTTGTCATGGTTTCATTTCTGCCAATCTTGCCAAGCAAACAGGATTTTCAGAAGAAGACCTTGGGTTATTTTGGGAAGCATTGAAAAATATGTTTGATATTGACCGTTCAGCGGCACGAGGATTGATGAGTGCCCAAAAGCTCATCGTATTTCGTCATGCTTCAGAACTCGGCAACGTTCCCGCTAATAAGCTGTTTGATTTGGTTAAAGTAGAAAAGGTCTGTGATGGTGCACCGCGCTCATTCAGTGATTATTCAGTCACTATAGACAAGGGAAATATTCCGTCAAATATTACCGTTGAGGAGCTGATATAAGTAATATGTATAGCGAAGACGATATGCTTATGTTGTCGGGGATTCAGCATTTCAGGTTCTGTCCCCGGCAATGGGCTTTGATACACATTGAGCAGCAATGGGATGATAATCGCCTGACCATTGAGGGGCAGATTCTGCACAAGCATGTGGATGATCCATTCTATAGGCAGAAGTGCGGCGACCAGATAACATTGCGTGCGGTGAATATTGCTTCGCATGAACTTGGTCTTTATGGTGTTACAGATGCTATTGAGTTGCTTCCAACTTCATCTCTTGAAGACACAATCTTGCATCCCAAATATCCGGGACGATGGAAACCGGTGGTTGTAGAGTACAAGCATGGCAAACCCAAAAGGAATGAAGTGGATGAAGTGCAGTTGGCGGCACAAACTATGTGTCTTGAAGAAATCTATGCAATCCATATATCATATGGTGTATTCTTTTATGGAGAACTTCGACGTCGTGTGGATGTGAATATAACTGATGAATTGCGGGATATTGTCAGGCAATGTGCCAAAGATATGCACGAAATATTCGGAACGACAGTCACCCCGAAAGCAGAATATGGCAAGCATTGCGATAAATGTTCGCTGAAAGATATTTGTATGCCAAAGATGGCTAGGGATTACACTTCGGTAGATGCTTATCTTAATAAAAACTTGTATCAATGAGAAAACTCTTGAATATTTTGTATGTGACAACGCCAGAAGCGTATCTTAGTAAGGATGGGATGAATATCGTCGTTTCTGTCAAGCAGGAGGAATTGTTCCGTATTCCAGCCATCAACATAGAGGGCATTGTGACATTTGGATACATGGGGGTAAGTCCCGGTGTGATGAAATTGTGTAGTGACAATGGGATCTCACTTACATTTCTTTCTCCACACGGTCGATTTATCAGCAGGGTACAAGGTACAGTGAAGGGAAATGTATTGTTGCGCAAGAAACAATACCAATTGTCTGATGATGAATCATGGTCATTGCATGTGTCACAACTGATGATTGGCGGTAAAATACAAAATTATCGTAATATATTGAGGAGATATATTCGTGATTATGGTGAAAATGAGGATGTCAATCGGGCGATATATGTATTGGAACATGCTAAACGTAATGTACTGGTGGTTCAAGATAAGACAACGTTAATAGGGCATGAAGGTATGGCTTCAAATGCCTATTTTGAAGTATTGCCTGTCTTGATACTTAATCAGAAAGTTGATTTCCCGTTTTATGGTCGTAACCGTCGTCCTCCTAAGGATGCAGTGAATGCCATGTTGTCTTTTGCTTATACTTTGATAGCTAATGATGTTTCTGCTGCACTCGAAACTGTTGGTCTTGATCCATATGTAGGATTTCTTCATACACTTCGACCGGGACGTACATCATTGGCTTTAGATATGATGGAGGAATTACGTGCTTATCTTGGAGATCGCTTTGTTTTGTCGTTGATTAACAAAAGGCAGATAACGGCTAAAGATTTTTTGTATCAAGGTGATAATGGGGTTGTTATGACAGATAAGGGAAAGAAAATATTTATTTCTGCGTGGCAAGGTAGGAAACGGGAGATGATAATTCACCCTTATCTTAATGAAAAAATAGAAATAGGACTTCTGCCTTATGTACAGGCTATGTTGATGGCAAGATATATTAGACAAGATATTGATAATTATCCAGTGTTCCTAATAAAATGATTTGTAATTATGTATATCCTTATAACTTATGATGTTGATACTAGGAGCAAAGAAGGGGCACGTCGTTTGAGGTGTGTGGCTAAAGCTTGTATGGATTATGGACAGAGGGTACAGAATTCTGTCTTTGAGTGTAAGGTGACAGAAGCACAATATTGCCTCCTGAAAGAACGAATCAAAGGTCTTATTGATATGTCTCTTGATAGTATTAGATTTTACATTCTTAGCAAAAATGAAAATAATAGGGTGGACGTGATAGGTGTTGAGACTGCTTATAAAATAAATGATGCTCTTATTATATGATGTGTGCGAATATGTAGTGTTACAAAAAAAATAGTAATTTCGCAGATGTTAAAAATCAGTAGATTAATTTATTTATAGAGCAGTTTTTGGTTGTAAAATAGAAAAAATAGTGACGATTCGCATAATAATTGATCAAACTTACTGGCTGATAATATGTTATCCGGCATAGAGTCACACCTCATGTAGGTGTGTGGATTGAAACGATTTAGCTGCATTAGGACCGGCATTAACAGAAAGTCACACCTCATGTAGGTGTGTGGATTGAAACATATCAATAAGGCATTCCGGAATAATCCAAATTGTCACACCTCATGTAGGTGTGTGGATTGAAACGAAATAGTCGGAAGATAATTACCAAGAGTTAACGGTCACACCTCATGTAGGTGTGTGGATTGAAACCCAATTTTTGTTAACTTGGTCCATTGCGGTTAATGTCACACCTCATGTAGGTGTGTGGATTGAAACGCGTCAAACATAAGAATTTAAATGATGAAAATAAGTCACACCTCATGTAGGTGTGTGGATTGAAACTAGATTTGATACGAAGTTGCAGCCTTGGCGTGAGGGTCACACCTCATGTAGGTGTGTGGATTGAAACTATCTGTCGGTTGGCTTGTTCCCTGTCCCTGAGGTCACACCTCATGTAGGTGTGTGGATTGAAACCATATATGGATTCTGCCTTAAGTAGTTTTGTATAGTCACACCTCATGTAGGTGTGTGGATTGAAACATTTACTACTACCGAAAAAGAATGGGTTGCACCTGTCACACCTCATGTAGGTGTGTGGATTGAAACATAATTTTATAAATTTGGTATTACTTTGGCCGAGTCACACCTCATGTAGGTGTGTGGATTGAAACACGCTAGCCGCATTACCAATAGCAGAAGCAACCGTCACACCTCATGTAGGTGTGTGGATTGAAACTCTTCAAACTTCATAAAATGCTTTGATTATGGAGTCACACCTCATGTAGGTGTGTGGATTGAAACACCTGAAAAATACTATCAAGAACAGAAGGATTAACGTCACACCTCATGTAGGTGTGTGGATTGAAACTGTATTAATCCAGTTGTTAAATAAGTCCGATTGAGTCACACCTCATGTAGGTGTGTGGATTGAAACTTTTGATATTAAACATACGAAAGTTCCTGTGCAGTCACACCTCATGTAGGTGTGTGGATTGAAACATGTTATGGCTTGTTCCAATTTTGGTACGCGCATTGTCACACCTCATGTAGGTGTGTGGATTGAAACTTATATGCCAAGAAGGGGAATACACTCAAATTAGTCACACCTCATGTAGGTGTGTGGATTGAAACAATAGATTTAGCCTGATCGGTTAAATATTCACTGTCACACCTCATGTAGGTGTGTGGATTGAAACCTATTAATAAAATCCATAGCATGAGAAAAGGTACAGTCACACCTCATGTAGGTGTGTGGATTGAAACTGAGTTAATTGCTTGGAGTGAATATTTAACCGAGTCACACCTCATGTAGGTGTGTGGATTGAAACTGCTCAGCGTTCTCGTCTTGAATCTGCTGGTTTGTCACACCTCATGTAGGTGTGTGGATTGAAACAGTAGATAGTGCAGGGCTGGCGTCAATCACTATGTCACACCTCATGTAGGTGTGTGGATTGAAACTCGGCGGCTTTTGCCACGCACGCCGTAGCGGTTGTCACACCTCATGTAGGTGTGTGGATTGAAACAGTTGGCGTTGGAGGATTCCTCACTGAACATTGGTCACACCTCATGTAGGTGTGTGGATTGAAACTTGTTAAGTACTGCGCGGACATAGCCGAACGGAAGTCACACCTCATGTAGGTGTGTGGATTGAAACTTGTTCGGTTGCGCTTTGACTAATCACCTCTTGAGTCACACCTCATGTAGGTGTGTGGATTGAAACTTCTCCTTTATATGCATTGTTTTTTACATCTGTGTCACACCTCATGTAGGTGTGTGGATTGAAACTATTTTATAAGTATTTACTGTTGTCGGAAGAATGTCACACCTCATGTAGGTGTGTGGATTGAAACATCATATTGTATACTTTTTGTGCCAAATTTAAAGGTCACACCTCATGTAGGTGTGTGGATTGAAACTAAGACAGCTTGGATTTACTTGCGCATCGTTTAAGTCACACCTCATGTAGGTGTGTGGATTGAAACCCGCAATTCGGATTATGTGTAAAAACATATCAAGTCACACCTCATGTAGGTGTGTGGATTGAAACACAACAAAACCACAAAATACCCTTGCGGAATGGAGTCACACCTCATGTAGGTGTGTGGATTGAAACTTAAATAAGACTTTACTATAGGATTCTTATTAATGTCACACCTCATGTAGGTGTGTGGATTGAAACAGAATGTAATGCATCCATACGAGATTTCATAACAGTCACACCTCATGTAGGTGTGTGGATTGAAACAGAATCTTCAAGGTCAAAAGAGTCTTGCTGATGCGTCACACCTCATGTAGGTGTGTGGATTGAAACTATGACTTCCGCTGAGTATCAAGACATTATTGTGTCACACCTCATGTAGGTGTGTGGATTGAAACACTATATTTCGAGCACAAAGAGATTAAAGCACGTGTCACACCTCATGTAGGTGTGTGGATTGAAACTACTTCTGCTACATCTGAATAGTTATGGGTTTTAGTCACACCTCATGTAGGTGTGTGGATTGAAACCTCCATTCTTACAAGCCACCCTCTTGCCTTTTGGTCACACCTCATGTAGGTGTGTGGATTGAAACAGGATAAGTTGATGCAGTTGGCTACTGTTGAAAAGTCACACCTCATGTAGGTGTGTGGATTGAAACTCTCCTTGATGCTGAGGCTAAGACTGTTATGAATGTCACACCTCATGTAGGTGTGTGGATTGAAACTGATAACGAGTATATGTATCCAATCCAGAACCAATAGTCACACCTCATGTAGGTGTGTGGATTGAAACTGTAACATCTGAATAGTTATGGGACTTCTAGCTGTCACACCTCATGTAGGTGTGTGGATTGAAACAAGACAGCCATAAAATTTGGTTTTCTTGAAAAGTCACACCTCATGTAGGTGTGTGGATTGAAACTAATATTGCCTTGATGCACTGGCTCGTGATGAGTCGTCACACCTCATGTAGGTGTGTGGATTGAAACGATATAATTCGATGTATATACCGTTTCAATCCAATGTCACACCTCATGTAGGTGTGTGGATTGAAACAATTAAGTGCCAATGTATTAACACATCCAACAGGTCACACCTCATGTAGGTGTGTGGATTGAAACCAGGAAGTAATTAGTCAAAGCGCAACCGAACAAGGTCACACCTCATGTAGGTGTGTGGATTGAAACACGGTATCTTATGGGGTGTAGGGTTAGAATCATGTCACACCTCATGTAGGTGTGTGGATTGAAACTCGTCTTGAATCTGCTGGATTGAATCCCTATCTTAGTCACACCTCATGTAGGTGTGTGGATTGAAACCATTAATCGCGATATGATTGTTTCAGGTAACAAGGTCACACCTCATGTAGGTGTGTGGATTGAAACCACCAACGGTTAGATGAAGTTCCAACATAAGTGGAGTCACACCTCATGTAGGTGTGTGGATTGAAACATATCCAGAAGCTACAGAAGGTTTGGAACCAGTGTCACACCTCATGTAGGTGTGTGGATTGAAACTTGAGAATTGTGATGATAAGAAAAGATCTTTCCTGTCACACCTCATGTAGGTGTGTGGATTGAAACTTATACAATGGTAAAATGTGTTAACACAGGCGAGGTCACACCTCATGTAGGTGTGTGGATTGAAACCTTGATCACATCTGCTGGAATACACACAGCAATCGTCACACCTCATGTAGGTGTGTGGATTGAAACTCAACTTCGCGTATAAGCTTAATAGCGGGTATGGGGTCACACCTCATGTAGGTGTGTGGATTGAAACGCGTCAAACATAAGAAATTAAATGATGAAAATAGTCACACCTCATGTAGGTGTGTGGATTGAAACTCGTACCACTCCACCGACCCGATAGCGGACGGGGTCACACCTCATGTAGGTGTGTGGATTGAAACCGTATTATCCGGTCGGGTACCTCTGACAACAAGGTCACACCTCATGTAGGTGTGTGGATTGAAACAGCTTGGCATCATTGTATATCCCGTGCATGCGTGTCACACCTCATGTAGGTGTGTGGATTGAAACCTTGTACATTAATGGCGTTTATATCCGAATTAGTGTCACACCTCATGTAGGTGTGTGGATTGAAACCGCCCTTAGCGCGGTTACTTCTGCCTGTACTGTTGTCACACCTCATGTAGGTGTGTGGATTGAAACTTTTTCAGTAGTAGTAAATGCGCCTAACACATAGTCACACCTCATGTAGGTGTGTGGATTGAAACACATGTGATATCGTAGTTAGTCAGCCCGTTATTTTGTCACACCTCATGTAGGTGTGTGGATTGAAACAGGAGCATTACGCCAAAGGAGATGCAAAGGAACGTCACACCTCATGTAGGTGTGTGGATTGAAACTTACTCTCTCTAACCACAGTCTCATAGCTTGTGGTCACACCTCATGTAGGTGTGTGGATTGAAACGTATTCATTAAACTCTTTTTTTTGCTCGTTTTTGTCACACCTCATGTAGGTGTGTGGATTGAAACATATTACTTGATATATAATGCTACGTGCGTACTGTCACACCTCATGTAGGTGTGTGGATTGAAACTAGACCTGTCGTGCATTACTATTGAAAGTGTATCGTCACACCTCATGTAGGTGTGTGGATTGAAACATATGTCAAGGACAATATGACGGACCTGTACACCGTCACACCTCATGTAGGTGTGTGGATTGAAACTTGATTGTATTATGGAAAAAGTAAAGAAAACTATGTCACACCTCATGTAGGTGTGTGGATTGAAACTTATCAAGAGAAGCAGCGAGAAGGTGAGGAAGCGTCACACCTCATGTAGGTGTGTGGATTGAAACACACCTGTATCAACTAGACGCACGGTGAATCCTAAGTCACACCTCATGTAGGTGTGTGGATTGAAACTAAGATTGCTAACAACGTTATTTGCACTTGTATAGTCACACCTCATGTAGGTGTGTGGATTGAAACTGACAACTTCGACCAAACACAGTTGGCCGCATTGTCACACCTCATGTAGGTGTGTGGATTGAAACAATAACAGGATAAGGACAGAAGTGTTCCCACGCTGTCACACCTCATGTAGGTGTGTGGATTGAAACTTATAAGTATCACCAAGTTTAAACCAATCTACAGTCACACCTCATGTAGGTGTGTGGATTGAAACATCAATAATATCACATATAAAATCATCACACACTGTCACACCTCATGTAGGTGTGTGGATTGAAACATCCTAGTATAGATCAGTTGAGATTGTTTAAGGAGTCACACCTCATGTAGGTGTGTGGATTGAAACCACCAACGATTAGAAGATGTACCAATCCAATCGGTCACACCTCATGTAGGTGTGTGGATTGAAACGCGCCCGATATCCCGAGGTTGGTATAGTGGGGCGTCACACCTCATGTAGGTGTGTGGATTGAAACATTCCGGAAAGAAGATATCGACGGTATTATAGCGTCACACCTCATGTAGGTGTGTGGATTGAAACATTTCAAAGCGCGAAGATACGTACAGAGGCGCAGTCACACCTCATGTAGGTGTGTGGATTGAAACTTTATTTGGAGGAAATCTGTCTACTTATAAAGGGTCACACCTCATGTAGGTGTGTGGATTGAAACTTAGTTTAGAATTAATAATTGAAGCATCAGGCCGTCACACCTCATGTAGGTGTGTGGATTGAAACATTGTATCTTTTATGTATATGAAAACGAAGCCTTGTCACACCTCATGTAGGTGTGTGGATTGAAACCAAGAGGTAATCAGTCAAAGTGCAACAGAACAAGTCACACCTCATGTAGGTGTGTGGATTGAAACCAAGACTTGGTGACTAGTAAAATGGCATGGTGGGTCACACCTCATGTAGGTGTGTGGATTGAAACAAAAATTAAACAAAGGAGAAGTATACATAATGGGGTCACACCTCATGTAGGTGTGTGGATTGAAACAGACAATGATTGAACATGACGCGACTTAAGAGTGTCACACCTCATGTAGGTGTGTGGATTGAAACCTAAATATGATATATCACTATCAGTAGTCCATATAGTCACACCTCATGTAGGTGTGTGGATTGAAACAGTTTATTAGTATTTGTAAATTTAACCAGCTTAAGTCACACCTCATGTAGGTGTGTGGATTGAAACGCATCAGCAAAGAACTTTTTTTTAATCTCAAATCGTCACACCTCATGTAGGTGTGTGGATTGAAACTCGTCCGAGATTGGCAAAAGTGACACCAATAAAAGTCACACCTCATGTAGGTGTGTGGATTGAAACCATTATTGTCATCATAATATTCATCATAATCCATAGTCACACCTCATGTAGGTGTGTGGATTGAAACACTTTGAAACGTCAGCATTTTACACGTACTCAGGTCACACCTCATGTAGGTGTGTGGATTGAAACTTTCTATGTTTTATATTAATAAACCTCAAAAGAGTCACACCTCATGTAGGTGTGTGGATTGAAACTAATCAGCGTTGGAGCAATAATTTGCTTGTCGCGTCACACCTCATGTAGGTGTGTGGATTGAAACATCATAATCCATGTAATAAGGTCTGCCACGATTGTCACACCTCATGTAGGTGTGTGGATTGAAACGATGTTAAGCCTGAGTTGAGTCAATCCTTCTTGTGTCACACCTCATGTAGGTGTGTGGATTGAAACTGAATGGAGCCAACAATATTACCAAGACCAGAGAGTCACACCTCATGTAGGTGTGTGGATTGAAACTATTCTTGATAGTATATTTCAGGTTAATGCTGAGTCACACCTCATGTAGGTGTGTGGATTGAAACAGCCCAAGCACGCATTTCAGATAATGATTGAATGTCACACCTCATGTAGGTGTGTGGATTGAAACGCATACTAACTTGTTCATCGCCTTCGTGCTGTCCGTCACACCTCATGTAGGTGTGTGGATTGAAACGCTAAAAATTCGTCTGAAAGTTCCTTGATTGCTCGTCACACCTCATGTAGGTGTGTGGATTGAAACGCTCAGATAGGCGTTCGATTGCCTGTTCAGGTGTGTCACACCTCATGTAGGTGTGTGGATTGAAACGCAGAATTAACGGCCTCGCGCCAAGGTTGCAACTGTCACACCTCATGTAGGTGTGTGGATTGAAACATTGTAATTATGATACAAACGAAAAAGGGTAGATGTCACACCTCATGTAGGTGTGTGGATTGAAACATCCTCATCGCCGGGTATGTCTTTGCGATGATTAGTCACACCTCATGTAGGTGTGTGGATTGAAACAGGCTTAACATACTTGTCCAAGTTGTAGTAGGCGTCACACCTCATGTAGGTATGTGGATTGAGGACGCTGTCCAAAATTTTGTGTAAATGGAAACAGGATTCTGTTATAAGTTCTTCTTATATCTGTATAGCTCCAATTTAGCCTTATTTTAAGGATCATCAGGCCTGGATTAATTTTAATGAATAAGCTTCTTTAAGCTATAATTTGCTTCAATTCCAGCATCCAATTCCAACCAACTATAAGAAGAATAGCAAGAGGAAATGAGTATCGGAATAGGAGATGAATATTGTAGATAACTTAAAATAAAAATCCCCATAACCTTGTCAGTTACAGGGATTTAATATGTTGTAATTGTTATAATTACTTGCTCAAAGCCTGAGCTACGTCAACAGCACAAGCTACTGTACAACCTACCATCGGGTTGTTACCAATTCCCAGGAATCCCATCATTTCTACGTGAGCAG
>ERZ838399.2025-NODE-2025-length-16437-cov-4.344097_pt1 | contig 16437 bp, 10 predicted proteins | sample MGYA00519683_ERZ838399 | MGnify/ENA primary metagenome ERZ838399 (study PRJEB31850, sample SAMEA3708833) | human gut metagenome | biome: human gut; feature: human-associated habitat; material: faeces | place: China | collected 2014 ...
CCCATGTGTGGCGTGCCATATCACGCAGCAGAGACCTATCTGACACGCCTGGTACAAAGAGGCTATAAAGTGGCTGTCTGCGAACAGATCGAGGATCCAAAAGAAGCCAAGGGCATGGTAAAGCGTGCCGTGACCCGTATCGTAACACCGGGCACCAATATGGATGCTATGTCTTTGGACGAGTCCAAGAACAATTACATTATGGGCATCTTTTTCGACGGTGACAAATACGGTCTGTCGATCGCAGATGTGACGACGGCGGATTTCTTTGTTACAGAAGTGGATTCCAACCGTTCCTGTCTGGACGAGATCAATAAATATGTGCCATCGGAGATCATCTGCAATGAGAATTTTACCATCAGCGGTATCGATATTGCGGATCTCAAAGAACGCATGCAGATCTCCATCGCAAAATTGGATGCTCATTATTTTGATGACCGTCTGGCTGTGGCTGTCTTGCTGGAACATTTCCACACCAGTCGGCTGTCTGCCCTTGGTCTGGAAGAGTTTCCTATGGGAAGTATTTCTGCCGGTGCTTTGATGAAGTATCTGATCGAGATCCAGAAGTCATCCTTGGAACAGTTCAACCATGTGCAGCCTTATCTCAATGGCAATTTTATGCTCTTGGATTCTTCGACCAGACGCAATCTGGAATTGGTCGAGACCTTGCGGGAAAAGCAAAAAAGAGGTTCCCTGCTCTGGGTCTTGGATAAGACCAAGACTGCCATGGGAGCAAGAATGCTCCGTTCTGATGTCGAGCAGCCCCTGACCAATGCCGACCTGATCACTGACCGGCTGGATGCCGTGGACGAACTTTTACATAATATGATGGCAAGAGAAGAATTGCGGGAATACTTAAATCCGATCTATGATCTGGAACGTTTGAACACCCGTATCGTATATCAGACGGCAAATCCGCGTGATCTTCTGGCATTTAAAAATTCGGTTGCCATGCTGCCGGCGATCAAGACCGTGCTGGCAGACTTTAAGTCAAAAAATCTGGTGGAACTTTCTGAAAATATCGATAGTTTATCGGATATCTGTGCAGATATTGATGCGGCAATCTGTGAAGAACTACCGATATCTTCCAGAGACGGCGGCATCTTAAAGGATGGTTACAATGAGGAAGTAGACCGCCTCAGAAAAGCCAAGACCGAGGGCAAAAAGTGGCTGGCAGAACTGGAAGCGAAAGAAAGAGAGCGTACCGGGATCAAAAATCTAAAGATCAAATACAACAAGGTCTTTGGCTATTACATCGACATTCCCAACAGCGCGGGCATCACCGAGCTGCCGGAGGACTATATCCGCAAGCAGACGCTGGTCTCAAGCGAGCGCTATTTCACGCACGAGCTCAAGGAGCTCGAGAACACGCTCCTGACGGCGCGCGAGCGCATCGCGGAGCTGGAATACCAGCTCTTTAACGAGGTGCGCCAGCTCGTCGCCGACGAGGTCGCGCGCGTGCAGGCGGCGGCGGACGCCGTGGCGCGGCTCGACGCGCTGTGCTCGCTGGCCGAGACCGCCGTGAAAAACAACTACGTCTGCCCCGAGGTGGACCTGTCGCGCACGCTCGACATCCGCGAGGGGCGTCACCCCGTCGTCGAGCAGGCGCAAAAGGACAGCCTCTTTGTCCCGAACGATACGTTTCTCAACGATGCCGATGACCGCGTCGCCATCGTGACCGGACCGAACATGGCCGGCAAATCCACCTATATGCGACAGAATGCCCTGATTGTTCTGATGGCGCAGGTCGGAAGCTTTGTCCCGGCACAGAGTGCCAATATCGGTATCGTGGATCGTATTTTTACCCGTGTGGGTGCATCGGATGATCTGGCTTCCGGACAGAGTACGTTCATGGTAGAGATGAATGAGGTTGCCAATATTTTACGGAATGCCACCAGCAGCAGTCTGCTGATCCTGGATGAGATCGGACGTGGAACAAGTACCATTGACGGACTTTCCATTGCGTGGGCAGTCGTTGAATATATTAGTAATCCGAAGATTTTGGGTGCAAAGACTTTGTTCGCAACACATTATCACGAACTGACAGAACTGGAAGGAAAACTTTCCAATGTCAATAATTATTGTATCGCGGTCAAGGAAAAAGGCGATGATATCGTATTTTTGCGAAAGATCGTATCCGGTGGAGCAGACCGAAGCTATGGTATTCAGGTCGCTAAGCTGGCAGGCGTTCCGGATCCGGTCATCGAGCGGGCAAAAGTCATCTGTGAGGAGTTAGAGCGGGCAAATATGAGCAATCTGGCAGCAAATCTGCCGGAAATCCCGTCACAGCATAAGGCAAAAACCAAAAAGCCGGATGATGTGGATCTGGCACAGATGTCCTTGTTTGATACGGTTAAGGACGATGATATTATTGAGGAGATCCGTGAGATCGACCTGACCAATATGACACCATTTGAAGCGATGAGCAAAATGTATGAAATCCAGAATAAGATTAAAAATCGCTGGTAGGAGGCACGTATGCCACAGATAGAAGTATTAGATGAACAGACCATAGATAAAATTGCGGCGGGAGAGGTGGTAGAGCGCCCTTCTTCCGTAGTTAAAGAGCTTGTGGAAAATGCCATTGATGCGAAAGCATCGGCAGTGACGGTGGAGATCAAAGATGGTGGAACGTCACTGATCCGTATCACGGATAACGGATGTGGTATTGATGCGGCACAGATTCCCATTGCATTTTACCGTCATTCCACCAGCAAGATCCGTAAAGTGGAAGACCTTGTAACGATTTCCTCTCTGGGATTCCGTGGTGAGGCACTTTCCAGTATTGCGGCGGTTGCACAGGTGGAACTGATCACCAAGACACCGGAGCAGTTTACCGGAAGCCGTTATCTGATCGAAGGCGGTAAAGAGATTTCTTTAGAGGAGATCGGAGCACCGAACGGAACGACGTTTCTGGTAAAAAATCTGTTTTACAATACTCCGGTGCGTCGGAAATTTTTGAAATCCAATCAGACAGAGGCAGGCTATGTCAATGATCTGATGGAGCGAATAGCACTTTCCCATCCGGATGTGTCCTTCAAATTTATCAACAACGGGCAGATTCGTCTGCATACTTCCGGAAACGGACAGTTAAAGGATATTATTTATCATATTTATGGCAGAGATATCGCTGCCAATTTATTGGAAGTTCAGGCAGATTATCCGGGATTTTCCGTGGAAGGCTATATCGGAAAACCGATCATTGCCAGAGGAAACCGAAATTTTGAAAGTTATTTTATTAACGGACGTTATATCAAGAGTAGTCTGATCGCGAAATCCTTAGAGGATGGCTACCGCGGTTTTATGATGCAGCATAAATATCCGTTTACGGTACTGACCATTTCACTGGATGGTACGCTGGTGGACGTGAATGTCCATCCAAACAAAATGGAAATGCGTTTTTCCAATGGGGAAGAAATGTATCATCAGCTGGTTGCACTGATTTCGGAGCGCCTGCGAGAGAGTGAACTGATTCCGAAAGTGGCAGTAAAGGAAGAACGAAAAGAAGAAAAGCGTCCGGTTCAGGCGGCAGGTGCGGTTCCGGAACCATTTGAGACGAAACGTCTGGAAAAACTGCGGGCTACCATTGCAAAAGACAGTCCTTATGAGCGTAAATATCCGGAGCGGGAGCGAAAGATCCCGGTATCGGTAAATACACAAAATACTCAGAATCAGGCAGAGGGCTTAAAAGAGGAACCTGGAGTAAAAACAGGAGAATCTGTTGGAGCAGAAAAAAACGCAAACGTGAATCTTCCAGAAAATGAGAAGAATATTGCTGCGAATATTGCAGGAAAAGACGATACTGTTACTATCGAACAGAAAGTTCCAGTAACTGGAATGGGCGAAATGCAACAGGTAGCAGTAGCAACAGAAAATTTACAGCAGAAAGATACATTAACTGCTGAAACGGGAACAGTGGAAGTCGGCAATGGATCTGTTTACACAGAAAAAACGGATTCTGTTGTTTATGAAACAAAAACACAGGAGCCAGTTATGGAACAGGCAGTGCAGCAGACATTATATGATCTGGCAGAACAGCGTGAACACAGTGATGCGGTACGGGAAGATTCTGTACGTGAGGAGTTGAAATTGCTTTCCAAAGAAGCACGTCCACAGCATCGGATCATCGGACAACTGTTTGACACGTATTGGCTGGTGGAGTTTCAGGATCAGTTTTATATGATCGATCAGCATGCCGCACATGAAAAAGTGCTGTTTGAGCAGACCATGAAGGCATACCACAGCAAAGAATTTACGTCTCAGATGGTAAGCCCGCCGATCATTTTATCCCTGACGATGCAGGAAGAAATTTTATTAAAGAAATTTTTACCGGAATTTACGAAACTGGGATATGAGATTTCGCCGTTTGGCGGAAAGGAATATGCGGTAACGGCAGTTCCGGGCAATCTGTATGGGTTAAACGGACAGAGTCTGCTGTTGGAACTGATGGACAGCTTAAGTTCCATGTCGGTGAAAGATACGCCGGAATTGGTAGTAGAAAAAATTGCAAGTATGTCCTGCAAAGCTGCCGTTAAAGGCAATCAGAAGTTATCCAGACCGGAGATCGAACATCTGATCGATGAACTACTGACACTGGATAATCCTTATTTTTGCCCGCATGGACGACCGGTTATCGTTGCCATGAGTAAATATGAGATAGAAAAGAAATTTAAGCGTATTGTTTAAAGGAAGATAGATAGATGAAGACAGAAAAACAACCATTATTAATTTTAACCGGACCGACTGCTGTCGGAAAGACAGATCTGTCCATTGCACTGGCAAAAAGAATTAACGGTGCCGTGATCTCCGCAGATTCCATGCAGGTATATCGCGGGATGGATATTGGTTCTGCCAAGGTCATGCCGGAGGAAATGCAGGGCGTAGACCATTATCTGATCGATGTGCTGGATCCGGAGGATGAATTTCATGTGGTTCGTTTTCAGGAGATGGCAAAAGCTGCCTTAAAAGAGATCCATGCGAAAGGGCAGATTCCGATCGTGGCAGGCGGAACCGGATTTTACATTCAGGCGCTGCTGTACGATATTGATTTTACGGAACAGGAGGAAGATACCGCACTTCGGGAGCATTATGCGCAGATCGCAAAAGAGCAGGGAAATGAAGTGCTGCATGAGATGCTGAAAAAAGTAGATCCGGCTTCAGCAGCGATCATTCATGCAAATAATGTGAAACGTACGATCCGGGCACTGGAATATTTTGAAAAAACCGGAGAACCGATCTCCAAACACAATGAGCAGGAGCGGGCGAAAGAATCGCCGTATGATTTCCGTTATTTTGTGTTGAACGATGATCGAGCACATTTATATGAACGGATCGACCGCAGGGTAGATCTGATGCTGGAGCACGGACTGGTGGAGGAAGTAAAACGGCTGCGTGCAAAGGGGTATCACAAAGGCATGGTATCCATGCAGGGACTTGGCTACAAGGAGATTCTTTCCTGGCTGGATGGAGAGATCAGCTATGAGGAAGCCATTTATTTACTGAAACGGGATACCAGACATTTTGCAAAACGCCAGCTTACGTGGTTTCGCCGGGAGCGGGATGTGATCTGGCTGAATAAACCGGACTATGATTATGACGATTCCAAAATATTGGAAGCGATTTTAAATGAGATAAAAGCTGGAGGATGGCTATGACAGAAGAATTAATTGAGAATAAGTATATTGAGATGGGAATTTCCAAAGAGGTTTATGAATTTGGAAAAGAAATCGAACAGGGATTAAAAGAACGTTTTGACCGTATCGATCAGACGACAGAATATAATCAGATGAAAGTCATTGATGCGATGCAGAAATGCAGAGTCAGTGCAGAGTGTTTTCAGGCAACCAGCGGATACGGCTACAATGATATTGGACGTGATACGCTGGAAGAAGTATATGCGGAGTGTTTTCATGGAGAAGCTGCGCTGGTACGCCCACAGATCACCTGTGGTACCCATGCGCTTGCACTGGCACTGATGTCTAATCTTCGTCCGGGCGACGAGCTGCTTTCACCGGTTGGTAAACCTTATGATACCTTAGAGGAAGTTATCGGAATCCGTCCGTCCAAAGGTTCACTGGCAGAGTATGGCATTACTTATCGCCAGGTAGATCTGTTAAACAACCGGGATTTTGATTTTGAGGGCATTCGTGCTGCAATCAATGAACGCACAAAACTGGTAACCATTCAGCGTTCCAAAGGATATGAGACACGTCCGACACTTTCCATTGCACGGATCAAAGAACTGATCTCCTTTGTAAAATCTATCAAACCGGATGTGATCTGTATGGTAGATAACTGTTACGGAGAATTTGTAGAGGAGCAGGAGCCATTGGAAGTTGGCGCTGACATGATCGTTGGTTCCCTGATCAAAAATCTTGGCGGCGGTCTGGCACCGATCGGCGGCTATATTGTTGGTAAAAAGGAGTGCGTGGACAATGCGGCTTATCGTCTGACTTCTCCGGGACTTGGAAAAGAAGTCGGAGCTTCTTTAGGTGTGATCCAGAGCTTTTATCAGGGACTGTTTCAGGCACCGACCGTTGTGTCCGGCGCATTAAAAGGAGCAATCTTTGCGGCAAATATTTTTGAAAAAATCGGATTTCCGGTCATCCCAAACAGCACCGAATCCCGCCACGATATCATTCAGGCAGTAACATTTGGCTGCCCGGAAGGTGTGATCGCATTCTGTCAGGGCATTCAGGCAGCAGCACCGGTGGATTCCTATGTAACACCGGAGCCTTGGGATATGCCGGGCTATGACAGTCAGGTCATCATGGCAGCAGGCGCTTTTGTACAGGGTTCTTCTATTGAACTGAGTGCGGACGGTCCGATCAAACCGCCGTATGCGGTATATTTTCAGGGCGGACTGACCTGGTATCATGCAAAACTTGGCATCCTGATGGCATTACAGAAACTGATGGATGCAGGAATTGTGACAAAAGATTTTACAGCTGCAAATGTGAAAGATCTGTAAGGCGTTCTTCATAAAAATTTAAGAGAAATGCAAAAAAATGTTCTCATTTTTCCGGTATACACGAAAAAAAAAATATGCTATGATTATACAGACTGCATAGAGAGAGTAGAAAAGAGAATTTTATGCAGAAAAATATGACAGTAAAAGAGTTACCGGATCAGGAACGACCGTATGAAAAATGTCTGGCGTATGGAGCCGGCGCACTGTCCGATGCAGAGCTGATCAGCGTGATCATCCGCACCGGAAGTCAGGGGGAACGAAGCATCGATCTGGCAAACCGCATTTTAAATGCGGGACCGGACGGACTGCTGAACCTTTTGCGCCTGGACGTGGAACGTCTGACACAGATCCGTGGGATTGGAAATGTCAAAGCAATTCAGTTAAAATGTATCGGTGAGCTGGCAAAGCGTATTGCATCGACAAGCCGCCGGGAACAGATCACTCTGCAGTCTGCCAGGAGCATTGCAGAGTATTTTATGGAACAGCTAAGACATGAACCGCAGGAGCATCTGATGCTGGCAATGTTTGATAACAAAAGCATGCTGATCGGAGAAAAGCTTCTGTCCACCGGGACGAGTAATGCGGCACTGATCTCTGCCAAGGATATTTACCGGACAGCGCTGCAGTATCAGGCAGCGTACGTTGTGGTGTTACATAATCATCCCAGTGGCAATCCGGAACCAAGCCGGGAAGATATTCTGGTGACCCGAAAGATAAAAGCGTGTGGCGAATTACTGGATATTTTACTTATGGACCATATCATTATCGGAGATAACCGATATTTCAGCTTTCGTGAGCAGGATATTCTATTTGAGAAAGGGAGAGACTAATGGCAAACATATACGGAATTGACCTTGGAACCTGTAATCTGAAGATTTTCAGCAAACACAGCAACAAGATCATAAAAGAGAAAAATACAATTGCGATCATCAACAAAAATCAGTTATATGCATATGGAAATGAAGCATATGCAATGTATGAAAAAGCACCGGAGAATATCAACGTATCATTTCCAATCACAGGCGGTGTGATCGCAGATTACAATAATATGCAGGTAATGGTACAGGAAGTACTGGAGAAAAATGTCAAGGGACACGTAAAAGGCTCTGAATTTATCATTGCTGTCCCGACTGATATTACAGAAGTAGAGAAGAAAGCATTTTATGATCTGTTTTACAAAAGCAAAATGAAACCGAAATCTGTTCTTCTCTGTGATAAACCCATCGCAGATGCCGTAGGTCTTGGACTGGATGTCAATGAGCCGACCGGTATCATGGTCGTAGATATCGGAGCAGATACCACAGAGATCTCAGTGATCTCCCTTGGCGGACTGGTTTTAAGTGATCTGCTTCATTTTGGCGGCAACCGTCTGGATGAGTCGATCATTACGCATATCAAGAAAAACTACAATCTGGTCATCGGACAGAAAACTGCCATGCAGTTAAAAGAGCACATCGGCAGCGCACTTCCGGGTGAGGAAGGAACTTATACCATTGTAGGACTGGATGTAGTCAGCGGTCTTCCGATTGAAATGGAGATTACTGCAGATACTGTATATGAGGCGATGAAAGACAACCTCAGTTCTATCTGCAATGCAATCAAGATGATTCTGGAGAAGACTCCGCCAGAACTTGCAAAAGATATCATCCATTCCGGTATTTATCTGACCGGTGGTGGTTCCAATATCAAAGATATGGATAAACTGTTTACACAGATTACCAATATCAAGGTAAATACCTGTGAGGAGCCGGATGAGACCGTTGTCCAGGGCTTAAGTCTTGTTGTGACAAATGACAAGTTCAAACGTCTGGCTTACAGCATGCGTACAAGAATTTTTAAATAACAGAGGCATAGTATGAGGAGAAAGAAAAAAAGCAAATTTCCAGCAAAATATGTGCTGCTTATTATGACTTTACTCTGCGCTGTGATCATCGGATGCAGTTTGAAAGCATCCGAAACCGGTCCGGTATCAACGGCAGCTGGTTCTGTGATCGCTCCGATGCAGAAAGGTGTAAACAAACTGGGAATTACGTTGACGAATGTCAGAAATCATCTGCAGTCCAAGAAAAGTCTGGAGACTGAGAATGAGCAATTGCGCGAACAGCTTGCAGATGCACAGGCAAGTCTGAATCAGGTTCAGTTAAATCAGGAAGAACTGGACAATCTGAAAAAATTGTATCAGATGGATCAGACCTATGCAGACTATGAGAAAGTTGCGGCAAATGTGATCGGAAAAGATGCAGGAAACTGGTTTTCTGTATTCCTGATCGACCGTGGAAGCAACGACGGTATTTCCGTTGGAATGAATGTACTGGCAGACGGAGGACTTGCCGGTATTGTCACACAGGTGGGACCAAATTATGCAAAAGTCCGTTCCATCATTGATGACAACAGCAATGTCAGTGCAAAGAATCTTTCCACTTCCGATCTGTGTATTGTAAGTGGAAGTTTAAAATCAATGAACGAATCCAGTCAGATTGATTTTGATGATCTCAGAGACAAAGATGGGCAGGCAAAAGTTGGGGATCAGATTGTCACATCAAATATCAGTGATATGTTTCTGGAGGGGATTCCGATCGGATACATTACGGATATCCAGACAGATTCCAATAATCTGACCAAGTCCGGACACATTGCAACGATCGTGGATTTTGAACATCTCAGCGACGTGTTTGTTATTTTACAGACAAAAGACGTGACAGATACGACAGGTACAACAGAGGGGGAGTAGGTTATGAGGAGAAAAATTGTTTTGGCAATTACGATCATCGCCTGCTTCCTTTTACAATGTACGGTGTTTAAAGCACTGTCCATTGCTTCAATCTCCCCGAATCTGCTGATCGTTGTGGTCGCATCATTTGGATTTATGAGAGGAAAAAAGGAAGGACTTTTCGTAGGATTTTTTGCAGGACTGCTGTTAGATATCATGTTTGGAACTGTGATTGGATTTTATGCGCTGATCTATATGTATATCGGATATCTGAACGGTTTCTTCAAACGGATCTTTTTCCCGGATGAAGTGAAACTGCCCCTTGCCCTGATCGCATTGAGTGATTTCTTCTGCAATATAATTATTTTCTTTACGTTATTCTGGTTCCGCGGCAGATTTTCCTTTGGCTATTATCTGCTTCACACGATCCTGCCGGAACTGGTCTATACGATGGTCGTATCCATCCTGCTTTATTTTATCCTGTTGAAGATAAATGAAAAGCTGGAAGACATTGAACGAAGGAGTGCAGCAAAATTTGGTTGATAAGATAAAAGAATGGATTGTAAAAATTGTAACTTCCAGACTGTTTGTACTGTGGGTAGTGATACTGGCGCTGTTTGCATTTGTATTGCAGCATCTGTTTACCATGCAGATCATCAACGGTGCAGCTTATCTGAAGGATTACACATACAGCATTCAGAAAACAATTGAGATAGAGGGAACACGCGGTAATATTTATGACCGAAACGGTGTCCTTCTGGCACACAACGAATTATCTTATACCGTAACACTGGAAGATAATGGTACTTATGCAAATAACAAAGAGCGTGCAAAGCTTTTGAATGAGGAGATCAGTACGCTTATTGAAATGATTGAAAAAAACGGTGACAGCATCGTCAATGATCTGGATCTGTATATGGATCCGAGCGGGGAACTGTCTTTTAATGTAGACGGCACAGAACTTGACGGTTTCCGCCGTGATGTTTATGGCAGAAAAAAAGTTTCAGACCTGAAATTCAATGCAAAATTAGGTTATGATGAGTCAACGGCAACACCGGAGCAGATGTACGAGTATCTGGTGAATAAGTTTGCGGTAGATACAGAAACTTACGACCGGTATCGGGCATATCAGATCATGGTAGTTCGATATGCGATGTATCTGACTTCTTTCCAGAAATATATCCCGACCAACATTGCGGAGGATGTATCAGATGAGACCGTTGCGATCATCCGGGAACATGCTTCGGATCTGCAGGGTGTAGAAGTGAAGGAAGATGCGAAACGTGTGTATGATTATCCGGAATATTTCTCCCATATTCTTGGTTATACCGGAAAAATTTCTGATTCTGAATACGACGATCTCTCTGCACAGGATGATTCCTACAGCAAGAGTGATATCATTGGTAAAGCGGGAATCGAACAGGTTATGGAGTTACAGCTTCAGGGAAAGAAAGGTGCCGAGACCGTTTATGTCAACAATCTTGGTAAAGTATTACAGGTAAAAGATTACAAGGATTCTTCTGCAGGAAATAACGTATATCTGTCTATTGATGCAACGCTGCAGATGGCAGTATATGATCTGTTGGAACAGGAACTTGCGGGTATCCTTAACTCCAAAATCGTAAATGCGAAAACCAGTGAAAGTTCAGAATTATATATTCCGATTTATAAAGTATACAATGCATTGATCGAAAACAGTGTAATTGACACGTCTGCCATGGCAGACGCGGCAGAGGGAACCACACAGGCATCTGTATATCAGACATTTACAAACCGAAAGACAGAGGCGCTGACAGATGTGGCGAATACGCTGCAGTCAGATACTGCCTATGAGGATCTTTCCGACGAAATGCAGGAGATGGTGACCTATGTAGTAAAAATGCTGCAGGATAAATCTGTGTTCCTGACTTCTGCCATTGACAGTTCGGATTCTGTATACAAAGATTGGAAGGACGGCAAGATTTCTGTACAGGAATATCTGCGTCATGCCATTGATTCTTCCTGGATCAATATTACAGAGTTTGATCTGAATGAGAAATATGCAGATACGGATGAAGTATATCAGCAGCTGATCTCTTATGTGACGGATAAATTTCAGAATGATAAGGCTTTCGACAAAATTGTCTATAAATATTTGATCTATAATGATAAGATTTCCGGAAGCCAGTTATGTCTGATTCTGTATGAACAGGGAATTCTGGTACAGGACAATGAGAGCATGGCATCTCTGAAAAATGGTTCCACCAGCGCTTATACGTTTCTGAAAAACAAAATTCAGAACATGGAGATCACACCGGCACAATTAGCCTTGGATCCTTGTACCGGATCCTGTGTGATCATGGATCCGAATACCGGAGAATTGCTGGCGAGTGTAAGTTATCCGGGGTATGATAACAACCGGCTGGCAAATTCCATGGATTCTGCTTACTATAACGCACTGCTTCAGGATGGTTCTCTGCCGCTGTATAATAATGCAACACAGCAGACCACAGCGCCCGGTTCTACCTTCAAGATGGTTACTGCATCTGCCGGTCTGACCGAAGGTGCTATCAGTACCGGAACAGTGATTACAGATACCGGTGTCTTTGACCGACTGGGATTAACTCTGAAATGTTGGGTATATCCGAGCAACCATGGAAGCATTACAGTTTCACAGGCGATTCGTGATTCATGTAACTATTTCTTTGCAGAGACAGCTTACCGTTTAAGTCTGAATGGAGACACGTATAATGAAGATAAAGGATTAAGCGCGATTGCGAAATATGCAACAGAATTTGGCCTTGCGGATAAGACAAATATTGAGATTCCGGAAGGTACACCAAAGATTGCAGATGAATTCCCGATTGATGCATCCATCGGACAGAGTAATCACAGCTATACGACTTCACAGCTTGCCCGCTATGTTTCTTCTATTGCAAATGAAGGTACCGTATATGATCTGACACTGTTAAATAAAGTGACAGATTCTGATGGAAATGTATTACAGACCTATACGCCGGAAGTACACAACCAGATCACAGACCTTTCTGCATCTACCTGGGAAGTACTGCACAGCGGAATGGAGATGGCAATCGGTGAACACGATCAGTTTAAGGATCTTCAGGTGAAACTGGCAGGTAAAACCGGTACTGCACAGGAAGATGAGAAACGTCCAAACCATGCGTTGTTTGTCGGCTATGCTCCGGCAGATGCTCCGCAGATTGCGATTGCAACACGTATTGCTTATGGATATGGTTCCAGCAATGCATGTGTATTTGTAGATCAGGTTATGAAGTACTATTTCAAACAAAATACGGAAGAAGAACTTCTGAATGGAAAAGCAACCAACGTAGGGACATCTTCGAACAGCTTTGGCGATTAGAAAATCAAAGGTGAGAGAAGCCGATGAAAAATCACATTACAAAAGATAACAGACAAATAACAGGAAGGGATCTTTTGTATGTGTGAAATTATTGTTGTTACTTCAGGAAAAGGTGGCGTAGGAAAGACAACAACTACTGCGAATCTTGGCGCAGGGCTTGCGATGATGCGAAAAAAGGTGCTGATGATCGATACGGATATCGGACTTCGCAATCTGGATGTTGTGATGGGATTGGAACACCGGATTTTGTATAATCTGGTGGATATCGTAGAAGGAAACTGCCGGATCCGTCAGGCAGTGATCCGGGATCGTCAGTTTCCGGGACTGTATCTGATCCCGGCGGCACAGACCAGAGATAAATCAGCGGTGACGCCGGAGCAGATGATCAAGGTGGTCAATGAATTGCGGGATGACTTTGATTACATTCTGCTGGACAGTCCGGCAGGCATTGAACAGGGATTTCAGGTGGCGATCGCCGGAGCGGACCGCGCCCTTGTGGTCACGACACCGGAGATTTCCGCTGTTCGGGATGCGGATCGCGTCATTGGATTATTGTTTTCCGCTGAGATCAATGACATTAAATTAATTGTGAACCGTATCCGCCCGGATATGATCCGGCAGGGACAGATGCTGAATCTGAAGGATATTTCAGATATTTTATGTGTGGATGTGATCGGTGCAATCTGTGATGATGAGCAGGTCGTGATCTCCACAAATAATGGAACACCACTGACCGGAATTGGTACCGTGGCAGGGGAAGCTTATCTGAATATTGTCAGACGACTGCTTGGGGAAGACGTTCCATTGCCAAGATTTGCAGTTCCAAAAACCGGAAAGCGCAGACACCACAGGAAATGGAAACGAAAATACATAACAGGATAAAATAAATCGGAGGAATTTTATGTTTAAGCAATACAAATTAAAAAACTACAGATTTCGGCTGGTAGCATATGTGGTGCTGCTGTGCATTATCGGTGTTATGGTGGTGGGCAGTGCGAAACCGTCGGTTCAGAACAAACAGATCATCGGTATTGCCGGTGGTCTGGTAGTCATGGTGATCGTTTCACTGATTGATTACGGTACGATCCTGAAATTCCGACGTCCCATATATCTGCTGGCAGTTGTATTGCTTGCCGTGATATTTATTCCGGGCGTCGGTGATAATACCGGTGGTGCAACCCGATGGATTCAGGTTACTTCCAGTTTTAAGTTTCAGCCGTCCGAGTTTTGCAAAATCCTGCTGATCATCTTTTTTGCAGGATTTTTTATGAAATATAAGGATCAGTTGAATACCTGGAAGACAATATTGCTCAGTCTGATCCTTGCGGGTATTCCGCTGGCATTGATCGTGAAAGAACCGGATCTGTCAACGACCATTGCAACAACAATGATTTTCATTACCCTCTTGTTTGTTGCAGGATTAAGTTATAAAATAGTAGCAGGAGTGCTGGTACTTGGTGTTCCGGTAGGAATCATAGGCGTGGTACTGATCATGAAACAGGCACTGCCTTTAAAACCATATCAGTACAAACGAATCATGTCCTGGCTGCAGCCGTCGAACCCGGCATATGCGGACGATTCTTATCAGCAGCAAAATTCGATCATAGCGATTGGATCCGGACAGCTCTGGGGAAAAGGATTGAACAACAGTTCCATCACTTCCCTGAAAAACGGTGATTTTATCTCTGAGCCGCAGACGGATTTCATCTTTGCGGTTATCGGAGAAGAACTTGGATTTATCGGCTGTCTGATCGTCATTATCTTATTGCTTTTGATTGTTTTTGAGTGTATACTAATTGCAAAAAATGCGAAGGATCTTGGCGGCAGACTGATCTGTTGTGGTATGGCAGCGCTGATCGGCTTTCAGAGCTTTATCAATATCTGTGTAACAACAGGATTGATGCCGAATACCGGATTGCCACTTCCTTTTGTCAGTTATGGACTGACGTCGATTATGAGTTTGTTTATTGGTCTGGGGATGGTACTAAATGTAGGTCTTCAGGCTAGAAAATATCACGGATTGGGGGACATAGACTAATGAACATAGGGTTGATCGCACACGACTCAAAGAAAAAATTAATGCAGAATTTTTGTATTGCATACAGAGGAATCCTCAGCAAGCATCAGCTTTATGCCACCGGGACATCCGGGCGTCTGATTGAGGAGGCTACGAATCTGGACGTCCATAAACTTCATGCGGGACATGTGGGCGGCGAACAACAGATGGCATCTATGATTGAACAGAATCAGATGGATTTAGTGATTTATCTTCGAGAGCCATTAGCACCGCAGAAGCATGACCCTGATGTAAAACGTATTTTTCATCTGTGTGATACACATAATATCCCGCTGGCTACAAATCTTGCTACGGCGGAGATGGTGATAAAATCCCTGGATAGAGGAGAGTTAGACTGGCGTGAAATGTACAAGTAAAAGTGAAAGACGAAGACAGAGAAACAAAAATCTGCTTATGGGGATGGGTGTTGTTATTGTTGTACTTCTGATTGTTCTGGCAGTTGTTTTAATCAAGAAGAAAGATGCCTCTATGCCGGTTTCTTTTGACTTGACAACAGAAGTATTTGGGCAGACAGTAGAGGAAGAAGCTCTGACAGCAGACGGATTGGCAGCGGATTTATGTGTAGGAGCTGGAGATACGGCACTCGATGGTGTGGAAACGCAGGGAGATGAGAGAGCTGCTTTATTTGATATCCAGAATAAAACACTGCTGTTTTCTAAATCTTTATATGAAAAATCCTATCCGGCAAGTATCACAAAAATTATGACGGCACTTGTGGCAATGGAACATGCAGATATGGATGAAGTCGTGACGATTACAGCGTCGGATGTTGCTCTTAGTGCTGATTCACAGGTGTGTGGACTTGCAGAAGGCGACCAGATTCAGATGAGTGAGCTGTTTCATGCGTTGTTAGTGTATTCGGCAAATGATGCAGCAATGGCAATTGCAAGGACGGTTGGAGATGGAAGTGTAGATACTTTTGTACAGATGATGAATGAGACTGCGCAGAGCCTTGGAATGACAGGAACTCATTTTGTAAATCCACATGGACTTCACAACGATGACCATTATACAACCGTTTATGATATCTATCTGATGTTAAATGAAGCAATGAAACATCAGGAATTTACAGATATTACACAATTATCAAATTATACGATTACGTATACTTCAGCAGATGGAACACAGCGCCAGAAATGGCTTGATGCCACAGATCAATATCTGACAGGAGAGTCAAGTGCTCCAAAAGGGGTTACTATTTTAGGCGGAAAAACAGGAACAACAGATAAAGCAGGCGCATGTCTGGCATTAATGGTTCAGAATAATTATGGTGAACCTTATGTCTCAATTGTGTTAGATGCGTCAAATAAACCGGAACT
>ERZ838399.2030-NODE-2030-length-16420-cov-5.208005_pt1 | contig 16420 bp, 8 predicted proteins | sample MGYA00519683_ERZ838399 | MGnify/ENA primary metagenome ERZ838399 (study PRJEB31850, sample SAMEA3708833) | human gut metagenome | biome: human gut; feature: human-associated habitat; material: faeces | place: China | collected 2014 ...
AGATTCTTTCTTTTTTGTCTTTTTACGTTTAAAAGAAATAGCATTTGCTGATACACTCCCTCCTAGTATAGAAAACACCAAAAGAGCCACCCAAATTCTTTTCATTTTGATAATAGTGTTAATTCATATTCTGTAATAGGATACAAATTTAAGAATTATAAAGAATTAACTCCAATAAAATCGACTTTTTCCTCCAGAAAAACTACACAATATTTTTTGTAATACATCGACCTATAAGTTACACTTCACTTATAAACTGCTCAAAGCTATATTTAAAATCCTCATTCAATATTAGCTTATACTCCTTGGTGAATTGATCGAATGCAGTATATGCCATTCCCATACGTTTCAAATCCACTAAAGCACGGCACTTAACGCGAACAGACTCTTCATCTAATGAATCAAATCGCAGAATACAATTTGAGATTTGTATTCTCAAGTTATCATTTCCTACAAATTGCTTGCTATCTCTTAACCGGCTCAGAAGATCAATCATTGAATCGGAATAATCTGCTTTAAAACTATCTACCCAATCAAATTGCATATTAGGAAGTAATTGACCAAATGAAGCCAGACTCAATAATTTTTCTAGATCTTCCTTATGGACCACATCTAAAGGCGCCATCTTTTGCATCAATTGATTTGCTATAGTATAGTCATTATATACATGCCCCTTATTAAGAAAGTACCAATAACCATTTGCTGATGATATCTCCGTATCTCCTACCTCTTCCAACAAAAGACGTATCTTACGTATATTTACACTACGGTTATTAGAGAAACTCTCTTCTGACTTATCATACCACAACAATTCTTTTAACTTGATATTAGAAATCCCCTTATTATTCTGATTGGAATAAAGAATAATAACAGATAATAATTGACGCATGATAGGCGTAAACTTTCCGGTAATGTCTTTTAAATCCCGATTAATTACCTGAAATCCGTTTAGCATATAAATTCCTGGTGTGGTGTTCAATACAGGAGCTTCAAACGAGGAATATAGGTGGTCATTTTCTGGAATTTCTTTTTCACTATTTATATCTGAAACAACCCCTTCTTCTTTTTCACAAATATCTTGTTGTGAAATAGATATAGCTTCTTTCTTATCATGCTTTCTGCTATTCCACAGTCTCCACCCAATTCCTCCTAAACCTACTACACAAATACATACAAACAGTAATTTCCACCAAGTCCCCCTGTTTTCCTGTACTGTTATATTTTGAATAGGCAACACTGGAGATGCAATAGAATAAATATTAGCTTCATAATTATTCCCCTCTACTTGGTGAACTGTTACAGCGTAATAACATTTTTCTGAAGCAAGATAAATTAAATCTGCATGAGAATTAACATCTAAGAAAGTATAAGGTATTGTATCACCTAAAACAGTTTCTTGTCCATTCTCCAAATTTAAATCTTTCAAAACTAGAGAAGATAGAAAACGACCTGAAGAAAAAAACAATCCTTTTGCATGTTCACCTTTTTCTACTTCATCAATTATCAACGTAGAAGCAGCTACCTCATCACAAAGATTCTCCGGTATAGCCCACTTTTTTTCCAAAGAATAATCATTCAAATTCAATTTATACAAATCCTTATAATGAACGACCCCATACTCCTGTTTACCCAAGTCATTTCCCAATCCTCCATAAATATAAACCAGCGAATCGATCTTCCCTATGGCACTCAAATAGCGAGGAGTAATCGCATCCGGCAACTCTCCCTTTATCACTTCACCCGACAGAGATATTCTATTCAACTCACGGGTATACAAATGAAATCCATACCCCAGAATTTGTACAATGGATGAATCTTTTGGATTGAAAAACCGATTATGTTGTGTATAAGAAGACTGCCTTTTCCGTTGGATAGGAATAGACCAACTTTTTGTTTGAAAATTGAAAAAAGACAAATTCTCCCCATCAGGCTTCTCAAAGTCATAATAAACCAACTGGCTACCTTTATCCTTCAAAGGAACAAAAAGAAACTGGTTAGTGATCCGATTTACATCAATCAATGGCGAGAAAACATATTCTTTAGTTGTACTCCGTATTAAATCATATTTGACAATACGATCTTTTGCAATAAAATAACATGCCGACTGATCTTCACACGGAACAGGAAAAGTCTTGGATGAAAAAGATAACGTTTTCCTATGTTTCCAATATATATGACTATTAATAATCCATTCCGGATTTGATATAAAAGCTGTCATCTGCCGAAACTTGTCCTGAAGCAAAGTGTCAGATACGGCTTGCTCCAACGACCATTCATATTTTATGCTCCCAGGTTCCAGACCGATCTGTACATCCTTCAAAATAATAGGTGCCACGTCCGAAGTGGTGTAAGAAGCTAATTTATTAGCACCAAAGCAGACTTTAACAGAATGATTATCCGGGGCAGCAACTTTCTCTTTAGAAATAAGAGAACCATTATTTCGGACATATAACGTATCATTTTTATACTCCAATTCTATCTTTATCCTATTCCACTCATGAATATCGATAGGCGCAGAAGAGTGTATCTTTCCTAAATATTGCTGGTCTTTAATCAAACACAAATAAGGCTTTTCGTTCACAGGATTAACCAATATCAGATTGAGGCTATTTCTATTGTCAACAATCATACGGCATACATAACCAAAATGCTCGCCTTTTTCCCTAATCTTCAAATCAAAAGAAACAGATAAATAATCTTTGAATCTCACTCCCTGATTGCCGGACGGTATGATGAATGAAGTACGTTCATCTTTTGAATATTCATAAGCACGAAAAGAAAGGCCTCCGATATTTTCACCACCCCAAGTGACTATAGTCTTCGAGATAAATAAAATATAAAATAGCAGTCGGATATATTTCATAGTAAAAGCTTATTTGAAGCAAAGATATAAAAAATATGTTTTTTCAATCTTAGGATATTAAAATAATATAGTTACTCTGCACCAATAACGAAATATATCCGGCTATTATACTCCACATCCTTATCGAACCGGCATCCGGGACGAACGCAGTTCTCCTCTCAAATATTTAGCAGCTTCACCTGCCAGCCAAAGATAATGATCGGGTGCTTCTCCTTCATAAGTTATAAAAGAACTTTCACCCACCGGAGGTGTATTTGTACATTTAAAGAAAGCTGTCCCCTCATCTATCTCATCAAACATTGCCAAATAAAGGCTTTCTGCTCCTGCATCTACAGCACCTTTCACCTGTTTCCAGAAGAAACGTCCCCCTAATCTCGGAATCATGTTCTGCGGAGCATCCTTTTTCATGTTATGCCAACTAAATCCCGGAAACAACACCGGCATATAATCTTTACCATTCGCTTTGCACCACTTTATATCTTCCTCTATCGATTTACGATATGACTCATACGTATGATTATCAAAACGTCCTACCAACCATGGATGAACAATATCCGCCTGTTTTACCAGTTCGAGCAATCGCGTATCAGAGACAGCATCTATCGTTAATGTCCGCCAATGAGTAGGTACACCTACCAATATAGAACAACCTTCACTCTTCAGGAAATCAATGATTTTCTTTACCTGCTCATATCCATATTTACGGCGATCATTAAACCCTATTCCCCAAACAGCAACTAACGGTTTACCATGATGATAAACATAATGATTGTTGTTCCGGGAAACTAGTTTATACTTCTCACACAGCTCTTTCCAGTCACGTATCAATATATCTTCTTCACCGGCTTCCATACCGGAAAGGTCATACATCAGGCAAATTGCCCGGTCATACTTTTCTGCCGAAAGAACAGCATTATTCAGTATCTTATTATAATTATCCTTCCCTTTCTGATTTCGTATAGAAACAACAAAACGTTGCATAAATACCCCATCAATTCCATATTGCTTCATCCATTTAAAATGCAGATCTGTAGTAGAAGCATCATACGAACTAAAAACCTTTGCTGGTGTCTCATCAGGTAACTTAAAAGCCGTTTCATAGGTTTTCTCATATTCAGAAACATCCGGCCAAAGATCAATGGTACACTTGCCCGGTTTGAACTCTTTTTCTTTTTCAAAATGTTTCCAACCCAAACCAGCACCGTCTTTAGGAGTATTAAACCAACCCTGATACCCTGCCATCACTAAATTCCTTATTGATTTGAAACGGACACGACTCATCGACTCCGTCGTTTTTGTCGCCGGATCAGACATCACCACCTCTTTAGGAAGTTGATTTAAGGCAATAAATTCACTGATAAACCGATCCGGATATACTTTCACAAGATTCATCCCTTGATACCCTGTCCCCAGCACCTTTCCTACCGGACCTATCGTTATCATTTCCATATTGCCAACCTTTCCATAAGCATTGTTATGTAAATGCCCCGCAAATATTGCGTTTACTCCATATTTCTGAAACAAACGCACATATTTCTCTCGCATAGGCAAAGAGAAATTCGAATAATTCACAGGTTCATCCATCCGCTTTAGAAAAACAGAGCAATGAGTAAAAACAAACTTGAATCTGGCATCCTTCGTTTTCTGTAATTCCTGTTCCAGCCACTTAAATTGAACTTCTTCCCTCTCCTTGTCCTCTTCTTTTATTATATTTGAATCAATACCTATAAATGCACAATCACCATACCTGAATGAAAAATGGGTTTCTCCGTAGTTCTTTTTATAATTATCTATAGAAGCTCGGCTGACCTTACCTATATCGTGATTTCCCGGAATCATATAAACCTTTACTGAAGAGTCTATTTGAGCAATCATCGACTTATAAGCAGCAATCTGTTCCTTACTCTTCGAATTATTTACAAAATCACCGGTTATCACCACAAACGGAGGTTTTAACTGATTTATAGCTGTCACAGCCTTATTCATAGCCTCTGTTTCTGCCGAAATACTCTTATTATTATCTATGAAGCCAAATTGGGGATCACTTAATTGCAAAAAGAAAAAGGGAGCAGAATCCGCAGCTATCCCATGAGATACAAAAACAGCCAAGAGAAAACAAACGACCGATATTATTTTCTTTCTCATAAATTATTTATTGTTATCACGAGATACGACGATCTGCCTGATGCGTCGTATCCCGTTATTAATAACTATTACTTCTTAAATTGATTTCTGGTTATCTTCAGAAATTCTGATTTGTTTTCCTCCGTCGGTTCCAAATTCGTTCCTTTCTGGTAATTATTCCATGAATTGACTAACACAATGTTTTTACTTCCGATATTCCGTTTAGCTACATTACAGAAATTAATATAATCAGTAGTCTCTCCATCTTGCCCGAAAGTATATTTATAACTTGAAGTTGAATTGATACGGTCATTATAAGAAGGAAAGATACAAGGAACAAAGTCTGTATTCCATTTGGATATTGTAGTCTTCCAATTGGCCCAATTCAAATCAACAAAACTGAAAAAGGCATAATAACGGTCATACATATTCGTTGACCAGTCGTTCACTGTCACTCCATCAAAAGAAGCAATCTGATGTTCCTCATAATTCACCGGAGCTACCCAACCGGTAGTAAATTCTCCAATCGTATAAAGATCATACCCCAATTCTGATACAGCCTTCTTTAATGCCGGGATGACCAAAGAATAATCAATACTCTTCAATGCAGAAGAAGAAAGGTTAGACGGAGTTATTAGAATAACCGGTCTTCCGTTCATTTTATAATAGGCCTCATCATTAAATAAAGGCACTAAAGTATTCGTAAAGTCATTGATCATCTTATTCAAATTCTCTTCCTCTTGAAGCGGTTTGTCATTAGATACTTTCAGATGTTTGGTGTTATAATTGATCACCAAGCGGACTTTTGCATTGGTTGCCGCACGTACAGACTTAAAGTTTGTAATCAATGTATTATCTGCTGAAGCAGCATCCCAAGTAACTATCAGAAAGTCCAAGGCAGCCTCATCCGCCCAAGCAAGCTGTTGCTGTAACACTCCACTAGTTGTAGACAAATATTCACCCAACAAAGGAGTACCGGCATATATTTTCTTACCGGACTTTAACCAGCTGGAAGAGGAAGTTATATTGGTATAATAAGCACCGACTATCGCATCCACAGGTAAATCCGTCTGTGGTATATCATACACATATTTGCTCTTATCAGGAGCCAAATGATCGTCTTTATCACAAGATACAGCTAACAAAGCGATGAATCCGAGCAATATAATAGTTATCTTTTTCATATCCTTCATTTTTTAATTATTCGTCAAATAAGGGTTAGTCTTAGTGGGCAATGCAAACCATAACTTAGTCGACATTGCATCTTGTCCACCATCGAGATTTGCAATACCTTTCGTCAATTCATATTCATTGTTTGTTTTCTCGCTATCGGGATATACCAATCGCTGAGGAATATAAGCATAAGGATTATCCTTGGTGCCCGCATTTACAGCACCATATCCGGTTTCCGGCTGGAAATGCGGCGGGAATTCCAATACTTGGCTACGGCGAATCAGTGTCCACGCATCCAACGATTGATAAAACATAGCTATATATTGCTGCATGATAATCTGACGATAAATCGGATCAGGTTCATCAGAGGTAATAGCAGAAGATACAATGCCGATAAAATCTTTATAATAATCTTCACCTTCTTCTGTGACTGTGAGATCTGTCAATGTATTCCATTTAATTCCCGGAGTCTGAAGATAATTATTCACTTTTCCACCATCTACGCCATATTGAGCCATTGAAGCGTTCACACCCGCATTGTAATAAGCCTCGGCTGTTTGCGAACCACTTCCCAAACCTTTATGAACCAATTCACTTTTCAACAGGCACACTTCTGCATAATTCATAATTACTTCTGCATAACTCTGCTCCGTGAATTTATCCTGTAATTGAGAGTAATCATCTGCCGTCTTTCCACTATGCGGATTGGGAGACAAGCTGACTCCCGAAGGCAAATTAGAAACTTTCGGTTGTCCCCAATAAGGTGCCCAATGGAAATTATCAGGCATAGAAGCAGCATTGGCAGGAGTAAAAAACTTCTCCAACCGCGGATCAGCATAGGGAGCCATATACATCAGAATCGATTCGCCGGCAGAGTGAAGCTTATCCAAATTACTTTCACGGTTGATGACCAGATAATCATAAAAATAATTTCTTGTATCTGCGTTATCCCCCCATTGCAAAAGACAATTATCTTCATTACTTGTCATCAAGTTCTGTTCATTTTCCATAAGTTCATCAATCACTTCAGTCGCTTTCGAACGGTCAGCATTACAAATACGAACGGCCAAACGCAAACGTAGTGAATTGGCAAACTTCTTCCATTTCAATAAGTCGCTGGATTTCTGTCCTGAAGGAAAAATAGGGTCTGCTTTATAAACATCTCCATCCATCTTCAACCCGTCGGCACATGCTTTCAAATCATTCAGCATAGCATAATAAATATCCGATTCCTTATCGTAAGACACTCTCTCGCCGGCATTAAATGCCTGACTTTTAGGAATACCTCCCCAAATAGAAACTGCTTGTGAGAAAAGATAATTTTCCCATATTTTAGCAATAAGTACACGATTGTGATATTGCTCGTCATTTTCCATTTGCGTTTGTATAAAGTGAACAGGAAAAATAGCATAGTTATATACATTCTTCCAATATGAATCATTGGTTGAACCTTGATTTCCATACCGTTGTACCTGTCCACCGGTAGCTCCACCATAATAATGGCTATAGTTGGCCAACAACACTTTTTTCATGCTTCCGCAAAAAGCATTCAGCGTATAATAAGAACTCGTATTGAACAAATATTCAGGATTAATTTCATTCAGTTCATTGGGATTGGCATTGGCAGATTCAAAGTCATTCGTACATGAAACGAAAGAAATGGCCATTGCAGCAAAACCGGCTAATAATATTTTAATCTGTTTCATAATATTCTATCTTTAGAAGGTTAGTTTAATATCAAATCCGACAGAAGATACGGGCGGCATTCCTCCATATTCTATACCTTGAGCATTTCCTGATGAAGAAGAAGCCTCCGGATCTATGCCTTTAGGAGTATTTTGATGAAGAATAGCCAAATTACGTCCTACCACAGCCAGTCGTAGACCACTAATCGGCAATTTCTTTAGGATAGACTTCGGAAGACTGTAAGCAACAGAGAGTTCACGGAATTTAATATAGGAAGCATCAAATACAGATCTTTCATCAAAACTAGCATAGCGGTTATTAGGTTTGACAAACAAGAGACAAGGCGTTCCGTCTTCAAAATAAGCGTCCGGATATTGATAACCGGAAGTTGCCTTCGCGCTACTCTCACCATAAATCACATTACTCAAATAATATCCTTCACGTCCTTCGGCAGATTCGGCAACAACACCGGCTGTTGTCGCTCTATTCCATGTTCCCGAATAAAGAGTTCCTCCAATACGTGCATCAAACAGGAAACTAACTGTAAAATTCTGGATTCTGAAATTGCTTCCAAAACTTCCCGTCCATTTCGGCTCGGCACAGCCTAAATATTGCGTATTATCCGTTACCAATATTTTACCTGAAGAATCAACTAATTTACGTCCCTGGTCATCACGTTTCCAGGCACGTCCCCGAATGACTCCATAAGGCATGCCTTCTTCCAACATGATACTGACATTGCTTGATTTCAATAATTGCACATTAGGATTTCCGTCCACTACCTTAATCACTTTCGACCGATTACGCGCCCAGTTGATATTCGCATTCCATTCAAACAATTTGGTCTTGACGGGAGTAGCAGACAACACAACTTCCCATCCTTGATTACGTACATGACCTGTATTCAAGAATTTAAAACTATAACCGCTAGGCACCGGCAAAGCGACTTTCGTTATCAAGTCATAGGCATCAGAACGATAATAAGTTACATCTACACCCAAACGATTATGGAAAAAGCGGAGATCAGCTCCAAGTTCCAAAGAACGGTTACGTTCCGGCAAAAGTTGATCATTATTTAAAGTTGTACTAATGGTTTGCAAAGGTGAACCATTATAAATGCTACCCAACTTATAGGTTTGATTAATCCGATATGGATCTGTGTCAGAACCGGCATAAGCAAAAGAAGCACGAATCTTACCGAACGACAAGATAGGTGATTTGATCTTAAATGCATCGGTAAAAATAAACGTAGCACCAAAAGAAGGATAAAAATAAGAGCAATTATCCAGTGGTAAAGTAGACGACCAGTCATTGCGGGCCGTTACATCTAAATAAACATAACTATTGTAACCTAATGACACCGAGCCATAGGCAGAACGGATTATCTTCTTAGATTGCAGTTGAGTGGCACTAGGATACTCATTCGAGTTAGAAATATTCTTGAAATCAGGAACCAATATGCTATTCACGCTTTCCGTTCTTTTCTCCGAGTTGCGTTCATATCGGCTAATACCGGCAATGGCATTGACTGATATTTTATGAAATGTTTTATTATACATCAATAAAGCTTCAAAGTTAGTAGAAGTACTGTTATTGATCCAGTTCTTCATACCACCGTCCACATCACTACGTGCACCCAGATTAAAGAACTCCATTCCTTTCCACCAATAAGCATCCAGTCCGGCTTTACCTACCGCCTTCAAGCCCGGAAGTAATTTTACTTCCAGATTCATCGATCCACTCACCCTGTCACGCGTGTCAGAGTTCGTGTTTTCATAAATATTCCAATACGGATTATAACCACGTTCACCAATCGGAATCATTTCATTTCCATTTTCATCCTTATAATGTTTCAATACATCAATAGAAAGCGAACGGGGAAGAGTAACAAACGCATATATAGGATTCTTATCCGAACCATTCATATATTGACGATTGTCTACCTTTTCATGTGAGTAAGTCATTTTAGAATCTAAAGTCATCCATTTGGTAATCGTATTCATCAACCGGAGATTGAATATATCTTTAAAGCTTTCATTGATACCGTGTACTACACTATTACCCTTACTTCTCGTATACGATACGCGATAATTATTCTTTTTCGAACCACCTTCCACAGCCAATGTATGTGTGTACCGATGGGCGGTTTCGTAGAAATCCTTCACATTGTCCGGATGTGAAGAATGAGTAGTAAGTACACCGTCATGTCCATAGATAACCTGATCCCACAAAGGTGCTCCCCAGCTACGCAATTTAGCACCTGCAGAAGAATTATAACCACTGAAATTCGGTAAATCTGTTTGCAACCTGTTACCATTAGGTTGAAGTGTCAGTTTATGGTCAAGCAAATAAGAATTCTCTCCCGTTCCCCAACCATTCTGATAATCTAAAAACTGGTTCACTTTTTCAAATTGGAAATTTCCGCTATAAGAAACTTTTGTTTTTTCGAATGTGCTCGAACGTTTAGTTGTCACCAATACAACTCCCTGTGCTGCACGCGAACCATAAAGTGCAGCAGCATTCGGTCCCTTCAGGATTTCAATGCTTTCAATATCATCCGGATTGATATCCGCTACCGGATTACCAAGGTCGGTAGAACCTGTACCACCATCAACGGTCACACTTGTATCACCCGGTTCGTTTTCAATAATCATACCATCAATCACGAATACGGGCTGTGAGTTTTCAGTCAGTGAGCTTGTTCCGCGAATGACAATACGCGCACTACCATTGCTCGTTCCCGGAGGAGTAATGGTAACCCCCGCCACCTTACCGGAAAGAGAAGATATCAGATTGCCACTACTATTTTCTGCCAAGGCTTCCGCATTTACACTCTGCCGTGAATAATTAAGACTCTTAGCTTCACGCGTCACTCCGAGAGCGGTAACAACCACTTCATCAAGAGCCTTCGCCGTGCTGGCCAAAGATACATTGATGTGAGTCAAACCGGTAATTTTAGCCGTTTTCGTCTCCATTCCGACATACGAAAATTTCAATTCTTGACATCCATTAGGCACATTAAGTGTAAACGTACCATTTATATCGGTAATTGTGCCTACCGATTTAGCGTTCGTCTTACCATCCGGATCAACAGCTACCACCGTAGCTCCTATGATAGGCATTCCATCCGCAGCATCTGTCACTTTACCCGTTATACGCTTTCCTTGCGCATAACCCGATACACTTATTACTAAAAAGAATAAGAATAGGAAGTAGTTTTTCATAATACTTAATTATTAAATTAAAGAATACAGTATTGATTAATGCATTAAAGATGAACCAAAGATATTTTATGGTGATTAATATTAGATTAATATTCTCTTAATGGCGAGACTTTACAAAAAAAATATTTGTAGAAGATAGATTTTAAGGTTACATTAAGTTTTCATTAATCAAAATACTATATATTTACAGCAAATCTAATTAAAACCATCGAAAAATAAAAAAATCTGTTTATGTACAAGAGAAAATTCATTCCGTTAGTACTGTTAATGATTTTAATCGTCAATGGATGCAGCAACAAGCAAGAGGTAATGTCAACTCCGGTTGACTATGTAAATCCTTATATGGGGAATATCAGTCATTTGTTAGTTCCTACTTACCCAACTGTCCATCTTCCCAATAGTATGCTCCGCATCTATCCGGAAAGAACAGATTACACTTCTGATAAAATAAAAGGCTTACCGGTCATTGTCACCTCGCATCGGGGAAAGTCTGCATTCAGCCTGTCTTTCTATCAGGGAGCAGAGAGCGGATTACAACCGGTATATTACTATTGTTATGATAATGAAGTGATAAAACCCTATTCCTATTCTTCCTATTTTGAAGAAGAAGAGGTTTCCACTAAATTCGCTCCTTCCCACCAGGCAGGAATCTATGAACTAAGTTTCCGGAAAAACGATGCTCCATATTTAATACTTAGTACCACCAATGGTGAGCTTAAAACTACGGAGAATACCATTTCCGGTTATCAGAACATAGATCATCAAACCAAAGTATATGTTTATATGGAGACTTCCGCACTGCCGGAAAAAACGATGACTGTCAGCAAAGAAGAAATAAATCACAGCCACACTGCCATAAAAGGCAAGAACGTGGGTATCGCTCTCTTATATTCAACAGATATAAAAACAATCAAAGTTCGCTACGGTATATCTTTCATTGATGAAAAGCAAGCAAAAGCCAACCTACAGCGGGAAATAAAAGATTATGATGTAGAAAACCAGATGAACATTGCCAAAAACATCTGGAACCAAACATTAAGTAAAATCAAAGTGGAAGGAATAGACGAAAATGCAAAAGCAATATTCTATACTTCCCTCTACCGGACTTACGAACGGATGATTTGCCTTTCGGAAGACAACCGCTATTACAGTGCTTTCGACAATAGTATCCACAAAGATTCTGTCCCATTTTATACCGACGATTGGATTTGGGACACGTATAGAGCAGTCCACCCCTTACGTGTTATCATCGAACCAGAAATGGAAGCTGACATGATTCAGTCTTTTATCAGAATGGCACAACAAATGGAACATAACTGGATGCCTACATTTCCTGAAGTTACGGGAGACAGCCGTAGAATGAATTCCAATCACGGTGTAGCCACTGTTATTGATTCATATATAAAAGGAATCCGTAACTTTGATTTATCAGCTGCTTACGAAGCCTGCAAACTTGGTATTACAGAAAAAACGTTAGCCCCGTGGTCAGGCATAAAGGGAGGTGAAATCACAAAATTCTATTGGGAAAACGGATATTTACCGGCATTGGCACCGGGAGAACAAGAAACAGCTGACGAAGTACACCCATTTGAAAAACGCCAACCGGTAGCCGTCACTTTAGGTACGTCTTACGATGAATGGTGCCTGGCACAAATAGCCAAACAACTTGGGTATGAGAAAGACTATAACTACTTTCTACAAGGGAGTAAAAACTATCGGAATATTTTCAATCCTGAAACAAAATTTTTCCATCCCAAAAATGCAAAAGGCGAATTCATAGAACCCTTTGATTATGCCACTGCCGGTGGATTAGGTGCTCGTGAAGCATACGGCGAGAATAACGGTTGGATATACCGATGGGATGTTCCCCATAATATTGCTGATTTAATTGAACTGATGGGAGGGAAAGAAGCATTCAGAAATAATCTTGAAACGATGTATAACACCCCATTGGGCGAAGCCAAATATGTATTTTATGCGCAATTACCGGATCATACGGGTAATGTAGGTCAATTTTCAATGGCTAACGAACCCAGTATGCACATTCCTTATCTGTACAACTATATAGGAGAGCCCTGGAGAACTCAAAAAAGAGTAAGGACATTGCTCGATGAATGGTTTAGAAATGACCTGATGGGACTCCCGGGCGACGAAGATGGCGGAGGAATGTCAGCATTTGTAGTCTTCTCCATGCTAGGTTTCTATCCTATTACTCCTGGTTTGCCTATTTATGTCATCGGAACTCCTATGTTCGAAAGAGCAGTTATTGAAACAGGAGCCGGCAAATCATTCGAAGTCATTGCGCACAACTATTCGCCGACAAATAAATATATCCAATCAGCCAAATTAAATGGCAAAGATTGGAACCAATCCTGGTTCGAACATAAAGAACTGATGAATGGCGGCAAACTGGAATTTACAATGGGAAACACTCCCAATAAGAATTGGGCGGCAGACAGTGTGCCCCCTTCTTTTGAAATGAATAAATAACAGAATATGAATAAAATATTATTTGTCCTTTTATCGCTTTTGACTTCTCTGCAATCATACTCCCAAGAGCAAAATGAAAAAGAAGTTTCATTTCTCTTGTTGGGAGATATACACTATGATTTATTGGAAGATCACGATATGGAATGGTTATCCACCAAACCGGATGATCTGCGCCAAGTTACCAAAGAATATTCAGTATTCACGAAAAATACATGGCCGGAATTCTCCCGGATAATCAGCGGGCAAGTTCAAAAACACCAGCCGTCAATAAAAGCCGTTCTGCAAATGGGGGACTTGTCAGAAGGATTGGCCGGTTCTCCACAAAAAGCAATACAGATGGCTAACAGTGCCTTTAAAGCTGTCAACAAAATGAATCTGAAAGTACCTTTCATTATGACTAAAGGTAATCATGATATCACAGGGCCAGGGGCTAAAGAAGCTTTTGAAAAAGTATACTTACCCAATATGGCAAGGTTGGCAGGACATCCATCCTTACAGTCAGCCAATTACACTACTACTCTTGATGATGTATTATTTGTGTGTTATGATCCATGGGATCGGAATCCGGAAGGGCTACAACAATTAGAAAAGTCACTAGCCGGCTCGAAGGCAACTTACAAGTTTGTCATGTTACACGAGCCTGTGATTCCGGTAAACGAAAGATGCTGGCATGTATTCCGACAAGATAATGCCAAGAGGGAACAATTGCTGCAAATCATTGCCAGTCAACAAGCAATCGTGCTCTGTGCACATCTGCATCTATACTCCGTTGTCTGTCGGGACACTCCTTGGGGACCTATCGTCCAGATTCTCGTCAACAGTGTCATCAAAGATAAAAATATGCTGGTTCCGAAAAATGTAGTTGCAGACTATGGTCCTGAATTTGTAACGGTACACCCACAATGGCAACCTTCTACTCTACAACAGCGTATGGAATGGATTGATAAAGAAACTCCCCATATCCGTTTTTTCAAACAAATGGATTTACCGGGCTACGGCATCCTTTCTATTGACAAAGAAAACAACCAGATGCAATTAGAATATTATGCCGCATTTGGAGAAAAGCCATACGATACAGTCAACATATCCGAATTACTTACTTCGAATTAAAAACATATTAGCCATGAATGTAAAATTTAAAACTCATTTATTTATTTTCTCCTTATTCTTTTGCTATAATCTATCAGCACAAGAAATCGTCAAAGGAGATTTTAAGAACGAAAATCCACAAAGTTCGTATGTTCCTTCATTTGACATGGATGCTACCGACAGACCGGTGAAGAATGTCATCTTAATGATAGGAGACGGCATGGGACTGGCACATATCTGTTCAGGAATGTATGCCAATCAAGGACAGCTTACTATCACTAATTTAAAAACATGCGGTTTCGTCAGAACGCAATCCGCCAACAAGTTTACAACAGATTCAGCTGCTTCCGGAACTGCTTACTCAACCGGAAAAAAAACTAAAAACGGAGCACTCGGAATGGATGAAAATAACCAAGTTATTCCCAACTTACTGGAGAAGTTATCCGGCTATGGCTACGTTTCAGGAATCGTTACCACTGACAATCTCGACGGAGCTACTCCTGCTGCTTTCTTTGCTCACCAACCGGAACGTGGAATGTCTAAAGAAATTTGGGCAGATCTTCCTAACAGTAAGCTGACATTCTTTTCTGCCGGTAGTTATGAACTATTTGAAAAACAAGCACCAAACGTTCAAAAGGAAATCAAAAAAGAGTTTACCATCATAGAAGAGCCGAATGACAAAGCTATCAAGAAATCTAAAAAACTGGGATATTTACCCACAAAGAGCAAAACGGCTTCTGTAAACGAAAACCGGGGAGATTTCCTTCCGTCTACCACCCAAATGGCTATTGACTATCTTTCGAACAGGAGTACTAACGGTTTCTTCTTAATGGTAGAAGGTGCCCGAATAGATAAAAGTGCGCACAGCAATGATTATTCGGCAGTTGTCCGTGAAGTATTGGACTTTGATAAGGCGGTAGAAGCTGCTATCAGATTTGCAGAAAAAGATGGAAATACATTAGTGATTATTTCAGCTGATCATGAAACCGGAGCATTAGCTTTACGTGACGGAAACATAAAAGAAGGCAAAATGAAAGCAATGTTTGTATCTAAAGGACATACACCAATCATGGTTCCACTGTTTGCATACGGTCCACAATCCAAGCTTTTTGGCGGTGTTCAGGAAAACAGCGATGTTAGTAATAAAATTCTCCAATTACTCGCTAAATAAGATATAAAACAGATCTGTCATTCAAACTGAAATAAGAAAGAATTTTTTCTATATGCAAATAAGAAATTCTTTCTTATTTCTTTTCTGCCTGATAGACTCCAAAAATAATGCAACCTGCTCCCAATAATGTAATCCACGTAATTTTTTCGTGGAGAATGATAACCGAAGCTACCATAGTCACCAACGGATTGAGATAGATATAATTGGAGGCTCTAACGGTTCCCAACTGTTTCAATACCACATTCCAAAGGACATAACAAACTAGGGATGCCAGGACGGCCAAAAATAAGAGATTAGATAATACAACCGATTTTAAAAGTACATCGAAATCAGGTTGTAACGGATGAAGAAGAAAGGCGGGAAGTATGGTTAATACTCCATAAAAGAATATTTTGCGGGTGATAAATACTGTGGGGTAACGCCCTGTCATTTTCTTTATCACCAAACTATAAAATGCCCACGACAGGGCGGCAAGCAAAGTAAGCAAATCCCCTACCGGAGATAATTTGAGTACAAAACTACCGTTAAAGACCACCAGTCCCACCCCGATTAAAGCTAATATGGAACCATAAATCAAACCTTTGGTGGCTTTTTCACTCT
>ERZ838399.2057-NODE-2057-length-16247-cov-3.176322_pt1 | contig 16247 bp, 14 predicted proteins | sample MGYA00519683_ERZ838399 | MGnify/ENA primary metagenome ERZ838399 (study PRJEB31850, sample SAMEA3708833) | human gut metagenome | biome: human gut; feature: human-associated habitat; material: faeces | place: China | collected 2014 ...
CATAGTAAGCTTCGGAGAAGTCATATTTTTTCTGTCTTTCTTCTGTGATAGACATACCGGCAATTGTTCCATCTGCCTGTCCGGACTCAAGAGCAGCTACAGCGGCATCAAAACCAAGAGACTGTAAATCATACTTAAATCCCTGATCTTTTGCAATCGCAGCTAAGATATCTACATCAATACCTACGAATTCATTTTTATCATTTGTGAATTCAAATGGTGCAAAAGTTGTATCTGTCGCGATAATATAAGTCTTATCAGAAGCACTGCCTCCTTCTGAACTGGATTCTGCCTTGTTTGAGCTGCTTCCACATGCTGCTAATGATAACATCATAACTGCTGCTAAAGCTACAGATAAGAATTTTTTCATAATGTATCCTTCCTTTCTTAATTCTTATTATTTTATACTCACCATTCTATTATATCTATTTTGAATAAAAAATGCAAGAAGCTTTCAAAATATGTTCACTTTATTTTTTTTACGATTTTCTTTCTTCTGAAAATTTTTCTTGACTTTTTGCCTTATATGAAATATTATAAGCCAAAATCGTCAAAACGATTTAGTAAAAATTTATTTTTATACCGGCAATCTATTTATCGGTATAATATACATTTATGATAAGGAGATGTAGAATTATGAAAACAGTCACAATCAAGTTTGGCTCTGTGGATAATGCGACATCATTTGTAAAAGCTATTGAAGATTTTGAAAGCCACTTTGACTTAATTTATGGACAGTACGTTGTAGATGCCAAGTCTCTTCTTGGAGTAATGACTATGGATATCCGCAACAAAGTTGATTTAAGAATCATGGAAAGAGAAAATGAGATGCCAACGATCATGAAGGCGATCTCCCCTTATATCGCAGCATAATTTTTTCTTCAAATTGTATGCCTGAATTGGACCTTCCAATTTGAATCTTAACAGAATTTATGCTATAATGAAAATGCTCGGAGGCTCAATTTTTTAAGGCTGACGAGCATTTTCTATATTTAGGAGGGACAGCTTATGTGGTTCGATGAAGCAGTAGTTTACCAGATTTATCCATTAGGACTCTGTGGAGTTTTAAATGAAGAAAGAAGCAGCGATGACTGTGTTGTGGGACATTCCATCCTTGAAGTAAAGGACTGGATTTCTCATATTAAAAAGCTCGGTGCTACCTGTATTCTTTTTAATCCTCTTATGGAAAGTGACTATCATGGATATGACACCAGAGATTACAAACTGGTTGACCGCAGACTGGGAACCAATGAATCTTTCCGCGAATTTACGAAGCTATGCCATGAAAACGGCATTAAAGTGGTAGTTGACGGTGTTTTCAACCACACTGGCCGTGAGTTTTTCGCTTTTAAAGACATTCAGGGAAAAAAATGGGACTCCCCGTACAAAGACTGGTACAAAGGGGTGAATTTTGACTGGCAGAGCCCTTTAGGCGATCCATTTGGCTATGAAGCATGGCAGGGGCATTTTGAACTGCCCTGTTTAAATCTTTATAACCAGCAGGTAAAAGATTATCTTTTTGATGTGATCCGCTTCTGGGTGGATGAGTTTGACATTGACGGCATCCGTTTAGACTGCGCCAATATCCTGGACTTTAATTTCATGAAAGAAATGAGGACCAAAACTGCTTCCATGAAACCGGATTTCTGGCTTATGGGAGAAGTCATCCACGGTGATTACAGCCGCTGGGTCAACCCGGAAATGCTCCATTCGGTTACTAACTACGAACTGCACAAAAGCATTTATTCCGGTTTTAATGACCATAACTTTTTTGAGATCGCCCACAATGTACGTCGTCTGGAAGCCATTGGAAGACAGCTTTATACCTTCCTTGATAACCATGATGAAGACCGCATTGCCAGCAAATTAAAAATAAAAAAGCATCTGTATCCTGTATACACCTGTTTAATGACCCTTCCGGGAATACCGTCTATTTACTACGGAGGTGAATGGGGAACGGAAGGGAAACGTACTTCCACCTGTGATGATGACCTGCGCCCCTGCATTCCAGCTGAAAAGATACCACAGTTAAACTGTGAGCTTACGGATTTTATTTCCAGACTTGGAAAGATCCATGAAGAAAACGAAGAGCTTCACACCGGAAAATATCAGGAACTGCTTCTTACCAACAGGCAGTATGCCTACGCAAGATGGGGAAATAACAGTCTGATCATCACAGCCTTAAATAATGATGATAATAAAACTATATTAAACATCCCAGTTCCCATCCAGGCACAGACAGCAGTGGATCTTTTAAACAGTGATGATGAAACCGGTGAAGATAAAGTTCTGCCTGTACAAAACGGCAGACTGGAAATTAAATTAAAGGGCAACTGGGGTGCTGTCCTTAAAATTAAGGGGGAAAATTAATATGACAACGAGAAAGCAGGCGGATCAGGCACAAAAAGCAATCCCGGCCACAACTCATAAAACTACCAGAAAAAGCACAGGTACAAAAACTGCAGCAAAAAACACTTCTTCCAAAAGTACTGCAGCAAAATCTAAAACACAGGGAAAGACTGCCGGTTCTGCAGCTGCCAGAAAGAATGCAGGAAACACCGGTCTAATCTCCGATCTGGACTGCTATTTATTCGGTGCAGGTACCCACTATGAGATTTATAAAAAGCTGGGCGCTCACCCCATGACCTACAAAGGCAAAAAGGGCATCTATTTTGGTGTATGGGCGCCACATGCCCAGGCAGTCCATCTGGTAGGCGATTTCAACGGCTGGAATCCGGAAGCCAATCCTATGAAAAAAGTGGGACAGTCCGGCATCTGGGAATACTTTAACGCAGGTATGCAGGTTGGCGAGCTTTACAAATTCGCTATTACCACAGATACAGGAAAGATCCTTTATAAAGCAGATCCATTTGCCTTCAGTGCAGAATACCGCCCAGGTACTGCCTCTGTTACTGCCGATATCAGCGGATTTTCCTGGAATGACGGTGACTGGATCTCAAAGCGCTCCCAGGCAGATATGACAAAGCAGCCTATCAGCATTTATGAAGTCCATCTGGGTTCCTGGAAGAAGAAGGACCGTGAAGAAAAGGACGGATATTATACCTATGTGGAAGCCGCCCATGAACTGGCTGCCTATGTAAAGGAAATGGGCTACACCCACGTAGAGCTTATGGGTATCGCAGAGCATCCATATGACGGTTCTTGGGGATATCAGGTCACCGGTTATTTCGCCCCTACATCCCGTTACGGAAGCCCTAAAGACTTCATGTATTTTGTGAATTATTTACATAAAAATGGCATCGGAGTTATCCTTGACTGGGTTCCGGCCCATTTCCCGAAAGATGCCCATGGACTGGCTGATTTTGATGGACATCCTCTTTTTGAATATGAAGATCCTCGCAAGGGTGAACATCCAGACTGGGGCACAAAAGTCTTTGATTATGGCAAAAATGAAGTAAAAGACTTCCTCATCAGCAACGCTCTCTACTGGGTAGAAGAATACCACGTAGATGGACTGCGGGTAGATGCAGTTGCTTCCATGCTGTACTTAGACTATGGCCGTGAACCAGGCCAGTGGGTACCAAATAAAGACGGCGGAAACCAGAATTTAGAGGCTATTGAGTTCTTTAAGCACTTAAATACCGTTGTCCAGGGCCGCAACCACGGTGTTTCCATGATCGCAGAAGAATCTACTGCCTGGCCGAAAGTGACGGAGCATCCGGAAAATGACGGACTGGGATTTACCTTTAAATGGAATATGGGCTGGATGCATGATTTCCTGGAATATATGAAATTAGATCCATATTTCCGCAAATATAATCACAACCGCATGACCTTCAGCTTAACCTATTTCACCAGTGAGAACTACATCTTAGTGCTCTCACACGACGAAGTTGTTCATCTGAAATGCTCTATGATCAACAAAATGCCGGGGCTTGGAGAGGACAAGTTCTCCAACTTAAAAGCCGGCTACACCTTTATGTTAGGCCATCCCGGAAAGAAGCTTTTATTTATGGGACAGGACTTTGGCCAATGGCACGAATGGGATGAAAAGGTCAGCCTTGACTGGTATTTAGCTGAAGAAGAAAGCCACAAAAAGCTTCAGGAATATGTCCGTGATCTTCTTCATATTTACAGGAAATATCCGTGTCTGTACCACCTTGACAATGACTGGAACGGTTTCCAGTGGATCAACGCCAATGACGGCGACCGCAGCATTTTTAGTTTTATCCGTAAAGATGAAACTGGCAAAAAGAACCTGTTGTTTATAGTAAACTTCACACCTGTAGACCGCCCGGATTACCGTGTAGGCGTTCCGAAACGTTGTAAGCTGTCACTTCTTTTAGATAATGTCCATGGTGCCTATAAGCCAAGCCAGTGCCCGACTTATACATCCATAAAAGGTGAATGTGATGGACAGCCATATTCTATTTCTTATCCGTTAGGCGGATATGGAACTGCGATCTTCCGGTTTTAAGTGCCGGTAACACTTTTATGGTAAATTTCGTTAATTTTTTATCAATTTTGCTGTACTTTTAATCATTCATGTAGTAAAATAATAATCGATGCGGCAGTTCACACCGCAGCAGTACCGTATATAATGTGTGGAAGGAGAGTATGATTATGGCAAAAGAAATGATTTTCAGTAGTGCAAAAAAGACCGTCTACCGTGACGGAGATACTGCCATTAAGGAATTCTGTGAAGGATTCCCGAAAGCTGAGGTTTTAAACGAAGCATTATGTAATGCAAGAGTGGAGACCATCGAAGCGCTCAATGTTCCAAAGGTTTTAGGGGTAACGGTAACTGATGGAAAATGGTCTATTATCAAGGAATATGTACCAGGCAAGACCTTAGAACAGCTGATGGATGAAAATCCTGACAAGCTGGACGAGTACATGTCCCAGATGGTAGATCTTCAGCTGCTGATCCACAGCCAGGCTTGCCCGCTGCTCAACAAACTGAAAGAAAAAACCATCCGTTCCTTAAAATCCGTGGAACAGCTGGACGAAGGCACACGTTATGAGCTTTTGACCAGACTGGACGGAATGCCAAAACACACCAAGCTCTGCCACGGCGATTTCAATCCATCCAACATCATTGTTGGGGACGATGGAAAGCTTTATGTCATTGACTGGGTACATGCTTCCCAGGGTAATGCAAGTGCCGATGTGGCCAGAACCTACCTTCTGCTCAGCTTAAAGGACAAAAAGAAAGCAGAGCTGTACATGGATCTGTTCTGTGAAAAAACAGGTACAGAAAAACGCTATGTACAGGGCTGGCTTCCAATCGTAGCAGCCGCACAGCTGGCTTATAAGCGTCCGGAAGAGAAAGATCTGTTAGAGAGCTGGATCAATGTTTTCGAGTATCAATAAGTTCTATTTACACATTTAAGCAGTACCGCCTGAAAGCGGGCTGCAGATTTACGGTCAAAAAAGACAGGTTCCTTGTGGGCCTGTCTTTTTTAGTATCTTCCTTGCGTTTTCTGTTTATTTTTCCTATTTAGTTTTCCGGTTTATGTTTCCTGTTTATTCTCCCGGTTTCCATTCCGGATCAGTACTTCCTCTTTCACTGTTAAATTCTTGTCATTTTCTACCATTACATCCCAGTTATAGGGGACGATTTCCAGCAGGTTCTCTCCCACTGGCATTTCCCCGGACATTTTCTCCCCGGACTGTTCTTCTGCCCGCTTCTCTTCCGCAGCCCGTTCCAGACGCATTTCTGCCCTGGTCTCCTGGCGCACTTGCGGGAAAATGACCTGAGCCTTGAACAAATCACCGTCAATGGTGATCACAAACTCGCCTTTCTGCAGCTGAGTCAGACTCCGGGCAATGGAAAGCCCTAATCCGCTGCCTTCTGTGGTCCGCGCCACATCTCCTCTGACAAAACGTTCTGTCAGTTCATCCGGGCTGATATTTAACGGCTTTTCCGAAATATTTTTCATAGTGAAAATGGCTTTTCCATCTACAGAAGCCACATCCACATATACCCGGCTGCCTTCCTGAGCATATTTAAAAGCATTGGTATAAAGATTTTCAAGAACACGCCATAATCTGCGCCCATCTGCCTTAATAATGATCATGCCATCCGGGAAATCAGAGATGATCTTTAAATGGCGTTGGTCAAAACGTTCCTCAAATTCACCATTTGTCTGCTGCACCAGCTCTACCAGGTCAATATCTGTCACTTCCAGCTTCAGGTTGCCGGAACTTGCCTTGGATGCTTCTACCAGATCCTCTGTTAATGTCTTTAAACGCTGGGATTTCTGGTCCAGGACTTCCAGATAAGAGGCGATCTTGGGATCCTGTATCTTCTGCCTCTTTAACAGATCCACATAGTTGATAATGGATGTAAGGGGAGTCTTAATATCATGGGAAACATTAGTGATCAGGTCCGCTTTTAAGCGCTCACTTTTTACCTTTTCCTGTAGTGCTGTATCCAGACCACTTCCAATATTATTAATATGATCTCCTACTGTTCTTTCTTTTCCGGTAAGCTTTTTTGTGTCCAGCCTGAAACCGGTATCACCTTTTGCAATGCAGGTAATGGCATTATTCAAAAGATCTTTCTGCTCTGCCTTACGAAACAGCCTGTGGTAGATCCAGCCATCCAGTCCCACAAACAAAACAGCGCATACATAAAATAAAATACGTGAAGTCAGTTTTTCATCTTTATAGGCAAAAAGGAACAGCGTTCCCCACATCATCATGCCATTAACAACTAAAAACAGCAGATAACAAGGGCTGGTCCCTGCCACAAAACTGGCTTTGGCAATATAATCTTTTGAAGCATTTACTGCCTTTTTTGCAATGCTTTTCTCCCATAATGTATTGGCCTTATAACGCCTTAAAAGACTGAAGCCACAGAGAATACTGCATCCATAAAGTATCACATATTTTAATAATTTATTCCAGTAAGCCAGATGTTCTTCTGAAGCAAACAGGCCAATGACCATAATACCCAGCTTTCTGCAAAAGTACAAAATACCGGCTGTTGCTGCCGCACACAAAAGCACACAGGACTCCGTATACATTTTATCGATGGGGAACAGGCGGATTGCACCACCCAGCTCATCTTCATGACCAGACAAAAGCACCAGTGCCACCAGCGTAGTGAAAAATCCGACCATTCCGGCGATCACAGCACCCATTCCTACAATAAAAGCAGAACGGGCACCTTTATATTCTCCTGCTTCCTTTGCATATTTATCAGCATATGGATAATTTGTATCCACAGAAACTACCATGTAATTCTGGTCATTGTCAAATGGATTCCAGGTTTCCAGCAGGGAAGCCGCATTTTCCGGTATCAAAGCCAGATTACTTTCCATACGGATGGTATTTCCGGGAATAAATAAATATTTTCCAAAACCTCTCAGCTCATCTAAGGACATAGATGGAACATTCGTATAAACCGCTTCTTCCCCACTATCGCTTTTATAAAAGATACGGAACCGGACATTTGTATTATTACTGATGAAATTATAATAGATCGTATAATATTTTCCCAAACGATCCAGGATATCAAGAGCCATTTCCTCTTTAGTCATCCTGGTCTCCAGGCCATCTGCATCTGCCAGACCTGGGTTATCCGTTTTATATTCTACGGTGATTTCCATGTCATCATCGTCCATGGCCATAGGAGATCCCTGAACTGTAAAATCTTCCCCCAGGTAATATCCGCGGATTTTTGCATAACGGACGATCTGGTCCAGTGTCATATTTTCATCTACGCCTGGTCCGTCTGTAATACGCACAATATTCTTATGCATATCCAGAACACCATTCGTCTCAAACATATCCTTATAGCCGATATAGGTAAAAATATTGCTGATATCTATGCCCAGCTGGGAGCAGAATGCATTTGAATCCTCATATGTTTCATCATAGATCCAGCGGATACCTTTACCGTATCCGCCGTTTAAATACATGGCACTGATACCCGCCAGTGTAATGACCAGAAAGATCACATGAAACACGGACAGCAGCACCTTCCATTTTCTCAGACCAAACGATTTTTTTTCCATAGGCCACCTACTGTTTCTCGATCTTATAGCCTACGCCCCATACTACCTTCAGATATTTTGGCTCTCTCGGGTTGATCTCAATCTTTTCCCGGATATGACGGATGTGGACAGCTACTGTATTATCTGCACCAATGGCTTCCTCGTTCCAGATCTTTTCGTAGATCTCATCAATAGAGAATACCTTTCCTGCATTCTTAACCAGAAGCAAAAGGATGTTATACTCAATAGGCGTCAGTTTGATCGGCTCTCCATCTACAGTAACCTCCTTGTTGTCATCATTGATCTGGAGACCGCCACACTTGTAAACCTGGCCTTCTGCCTGTTGGCTCATGTTCCCAAGCTGTGTATAACGGCGCAGCTGGGATTTGACTCTTGCTACCAGTTCTAACGGGTTAAATGGCTTTGTAATATAATCATCTGCACCGATATTAAGTCCCAGGATCTTATCTGCATCCTCTGATTTTGCAGAAAGGATAATGATCGGAATACTGCTGGTCTCACGTACCTTTAAGGTAGTACGTATACCATCCAGTCCCGGCATCATCACATCTAAGATCAAAAGATCTGCGGACTGTGTCTCCAGATATTCCAGAGCTTCATATCCGTCATAGGTTTTTATAACTTTAAAGCCTTCTCCTGTAAGGTAAATATCAATGGCTTCTACAATCTGTTTATCATCATCACATACCAGGATCGTCTGCATAAATGTCCCCTCCTTTGTTTAGAAAATACGCCAAGCGCAGATAAAGTTGCTTCTCCACCAGGAACTTAAGCCTCTGTGTACGACCTTACCGTTACTGGATGAAGCATCGATAACGGTTCCGCCGCCTGCAGCGATTCCTACATGGCCTCTTACAACTACGATATCGCCCGCCTGGATATCATTGAAATTACTTACCTTTGTATAACGTCCTGCGCTTCTCCAGCCGGAAGATGTCATATAACTCTGGCTTACACCTACCTGCTTTAAGCACCAGTATACGAAACCGGAACAGTCAAAGGAGCTTGGTCCCTTTGCTCCCCATACATATGGGCTTCCCAGTTTGGAAGAAGCTACAGAGATCAATGCAGACACGCCTGCGCCAGATGCCGGTTTTGGAGCCGGTGTACTGGTATTTCCGCCACTGTTTCCCTTATTTGAATTATTGTTTTTATTGCTGCTGTTATTTTTATTGCTCTTGGTTGGTGCCGCAGTGGATGGTGCCGGTTTCTTTACATCATCACTGGTCAGCTTCGCCATTGTCAGAACGCCTACCTTACCATCTGCAGACAGACCGTTGCGTGACTGGAAGTTCTTTACTGCATCTTCCGTTGCTTCACCATAATAGCCGGTTACATTGGAAGATGGCAGATAGCCGTATTTGCTTAACAGCTGCTGTACTCTGGTAACAGAATCGCCCTGTTCACCGATCATTAAGCCATTTGGCTTGGCATCCGGACTGTTTAATACAATACGGGTGGATGGTCCTAAGTAGCCGTCTACTACCTGGTCATTTCATGCCTGGAACTGCTTAACTGCGATCACAGTGTCCTGACCGTATGTACCGTCCGGGGTCGTAGTCAGATAACCTAACTCTTTTAAACGCTGCTGACACGCCAGTACCACATCGCTCTTTTCACCGTATGCAAGCATATTTGCCTTAATGTCATCGCTGTACATCAGGTTATAGGTCTGCTGGCCTACTTTTCCGTCTTCTGCCAGTCCATTAACCCCCTGAAGCTTTAAAACGGCAATTTCTGTAGCATCATCAAAGTTGCCCGTTACCTGGTCTGCAGAAGCCAGATATCCCAGCTCATACAGTCGCTGCTGGATCTTCTGGATATCATCGCCCTGTGTTCCCTTAGATACTGCATAATGTTTGGCATCTTCTGCCATCAGTTCATCCCATGTGGTATTACCTACAATGCCATCCTGAGGCAGTTCATTCTGTCTCTGGAAATGTTTTACTGCTGTGAGCGTTACCTGGCCAAAGTAATCCGTAGGCTCATCGTTATCCATAAAGCCCAGATCCATCAGTCGCTGCTGAAGCTTCTTTACGATCTCATGGCGAACACCTTCCCTTAAGTACTGTGGTGCTGATTCTGCGTCCTCCGGAAGCTCTACATCCGTCAGTCCAGGAAGGATCTGTCCATCCATTCCTAAGGGTGCTATGGTCTCATCGGTTCCGTTTGAGAACGCCTGTCCATCTGCGGCATCTGCTGCTGCCGGTTCTGCGGCCTCATTTTGAACAGCAGCCCCAGTGCCGCTCAAAGAGCAGCCCCCCAGTGCCAAAGCTGCCGCCAAAGCACCGGATATGCAGGCATATCTCAGGTAATATGTATATTTCTGATTCATGAAATGTGTCCTCACTTGTTGTCATTTGTTGCTTTTTAGTCCACTAAGGATTCCTCTTTTGCGTTTCCTGCGCCCCGTGTTTTTCCCATGTGCTTATCAGATTATAGCACATATCCTGCTATTTTTCGATATTTTTCACGGTCTTAAGAAAATCTATCCTCTTTCTTTTCCTTAACTTCTCTTCTCCCTGTGAAAAAGCTTCTTAGCCCCTCGTCCAAAGCGCTTTTTCTTAAAAAACGGCACTTTTGCCGCAGCTGCTTCTTCCTGTCCGTTTTTCTGGAAAGAGCGGATCGTCTCATCTAACAAGCGAAACCTTTCCTCCTCTTTCTGGTCAGAATCCTTTAAAAGAAGTTCCATTTCACCTGCCAGCCGTTCTTTTACAAGGCAGCTGATATCCTGGCTCAGCTTTTCATTATTCACTTCCAGCGCCCGTCCGATGATCAGGTTCATCATCTGCTGGAACTGGGCCATTTTTTCCTCTGCACTGGCGGGAAGAGCCATTCCTTCTCCTGTTGCAGCAACCATTGCCGTACTTTCCTCTTCCTTAAGCTCCTTTAAAGCTGCGTCCATATCACGCTCCAACAGCTCGTCCGTCAGCTCCCCTTCCAGCTTTCCGTCCTTTTTCATCTGCTCCAATGCATGCTTGATCGCCTTCAACTGATATCCTTTTTCCTTCAGGTTTTTCACCTGTTTAAACAGCCGGATATGAAAATCCGTATAATACCTGTGCCCCATTTCATTTCGGGGGATCCCAAGCTCCAGTTCTTCCTCCCAGTACCTCAATACATGGGCTTCCACATCCACCTTCCTGGACGCATCTGATATAAGATAATGTACCTCATCCATAGCCATTCTCTCCTTCATATCACGTATCACTCTGATTAACTGCGGCTCTTTTTGCCGCCGTTTATTATCAATGTATGCGTTGAGAATCACTATTATGACTAAAAAATAAATGGCACCTGCACCAACTGATGCAAGCGCCAAAATTCTATTATCCTTCCTGATTTCCTCCCTGAGGACGCACCGCATTTACAAACTTGGTGTATTCAGGCTTCCAGATCAGGTTTACAGTACCAATAGGGCCGTTTCGTTGTTTTGCGATGATGACTTCGGCCTCATTGGGATGTTCAGTATCTTTGTTATAGTAATCATCACGGTATAAGAACATAACAACGTCCGCATCCTGCTCAATGGCTCCGGACTCTCGAAGGTCAGAAAGCATAGGGCGATGGTCGGTACGGGTCTCGCAGGCACGGGACAGCTGGGATAAGGCAATGACCGGGGCATGAAGTTCTCTGGCTAACGCTTTTAAGGAACGGGAAATATCGGAAATTTCCTGCTGGCGGTTATCATTTCCTCCTTTACGGCTTCCGCTCATCAGCTGCAAGTAGTCAATGATAACAATACTTAATCCATACTCCAGCTTCATTTTCCTGCACTTGGAGCGCAGCTCAGAAATAGAGATACCTGGCGTATCATCAATGATCAGCTTGGAATTACCGATAATACCAATACCTTCCACAACTGCATCCCAGTCAGAATCTGTCAGAGTACCTGTTCGCAGCTTCTGCGAGTCTACATTTGACTCCATGGAAAGCATACGGTTTACCAGCTGCTCCTTTGACATTTCCAGGCTGAATACCATACATGGCAGGTTCTTACGCACAGAAACATAGTCAACTACATTTAAGACAAAGGCCGTTTTACCCATAGACGGACGTGCTGCGATCAAAATAAAATCTGAAGGCTGGAAACCGGACAATTTGTAATCCAGATCAATGAATCCGGACGGAATACCTGTAACGGTTCCCTGGTTTTTATATGCATCCTCGATTTTTTCCAGTACATTGATAGCAACCTGCTTAATAGGCACAAATTCCTGTCCGCCCTTATTCTGCAGCAGGTCAAAAATAGACTTTTCCGTATCTGCCAGAATATTTTCCAATGGTTCTTTTCCCGCATAGCAGGTATTCGCGATCTCTTCTGTTGTCTTTATAAGCCGGCGCAGGACTGCTTTCTCACTGACAATAGCAGCATAGGACTTTACATTGGCCGATGTAGGCACAATAGTAATGATATCCCGGACAAAATCCAGGCTGCTGACCTCCGGCGGAACCTCTTTTTCCTTTAAGCGGTCCTGAAGTGTTACCAGATCTACCGGCTTTCCTTCATTAAACAGTTCCACCATGGCATCAAACATGATCCCGTACTGCTGCTGATAAAAATCGCTGCCCGTGATGATCTCCGATGCAGCGATTACCGCTTCCCTGTCCATTAACATAGAACCTATAACAGACTGTTCCGCCTCTATACTGTGAGGAAGCACCCGCTTAATAAGGGTCTCTTCCATAAAAATTATCTCCTTACATTTCCGGGCTATATCCCCCGGGCTGTCTTATCGTTAATGTTCTCCCAGAATCTTCCTATGCTTCTACTACCTTAACTGCCAGTTTTGCAGTTACCTCTTTGTGAAGCTTTACAGACACCTCAAAGCTGCCAATAGCCTTAATCGGTGTATTTAATACGATCTTCTTCTTGTCGATCTCCAGTCCCAGCTGATCCTTAGCTGCTTTTTCAATCTCCTTAGAAGAAACAGCACCAAATGCCCTGCCGCCTTCACCGGCCTTAATAGAAACAGTTACAGAAGCATTGTTTAACTTCTCTGCCAGTTCTTTGGCTGCCGCCAGCTGCTCAGCTGCGATCTTTGCATCATTTGCTTTCTGAAGCTTTAAATCGTTTAAGTTCTTGGAGGTCGCTTCTACGCCTAACTTCTTTGGAAGGATAAAGTTGCGTGCGTAACCATCATTTACCTTTACTACCTGTCCTTTTTTACCTAATGCCTTTACATCTTCTAATAATACGATTTCCATTTTACAAAACTTCCTTTCTATGTCTGTATCTATCTAAATCTAATCTGTATCAGATCTATACCTGGTATATCTGTTTCATCCCTACGATACATCTCCCTCATCCATCATCTGACGGATGACAGCTTTTAAGCGTTCTTTGGCCTCTTCAACTGTAATGCCCTGCATCTGGGCACCTGCAATAGTCCTGTGACCGCCGCCGCCCAGTTTTTCCATCATAACCTGAACATTAACTTCATCAATGGATCTGGCGCTGAAATAAATAGTATTGTTATAGTCTGTAAGTACCACAGAAGCCTTGATCCCCTTGATCTCAAGAAGCTCATTCGCTGCCTGGGCACCAATAATAGTCGGGCTGTCCAGACCTTCTGCCGGGCATACACTGATGGCAAATGCGTCCATATAAACCTCTGCCGCCCTTACTGCCTCTGCCTTCGCCTGATAATCTACCATATTTTCACGGAACAGCTTACGCACTCTTGTAACATCAGCACCGCTTCTTCTAAGGAATGCTGCCGCCTCAAAGGTACGTACACCGGTCTGGTTGGTAAAATTCTGGGTATCAATAACAATACCTGCATACATGGCATCTGCCTCGCAGGGCCTTACCTTGATCCCATCTGCAATATACTGAAGCACTTCTGCAACCATTTCGCAGGCAGAAGAAGCATATGGCTCCACATAAGAAAGAACTGCATTGTCGATCACTTCACTGCTGGTACGATGATGATCCAGAACCACGATCGTGCGGATCAGACGCAGCAGGTTAGGCTCATCAGTAATACTTGGACGGTTTACATCCACAACTACCAGCATGGTTCCTGCATCCACCAGTTCTGCTGCCTTTGCGCCTTTTAGGAACATATCATCAGGATACTCTGGATTGTTCTGGAAGCGCTCCATCATAGGACGCACAGAAGAGGTTACATCATTGAGTACGATATTGGCCTTTTTATTCATGGACATGGCAATGCGGTAAATACCAACTGCTGCACCGAAAGCATCAATATCTGCCATCCGGTGTCCCATGATCAGCAGACGGTCCTTATTATCCATCAGTTCCTTTAAGGCATGTGCCTTTACACGGGCCTTTACGCGAGTGGTTTTTTCCATCTGCTGGGCTTTTCCGCCGTAATAGAGGATCTTATCAGAATCCTTGACGACCGCCTGATCACCGCCACGGCCTAAGGCCATGTCAATAGATGTTCTTGCATATTCATAATTCTGCGCATAGCTCTCACCGTTCATACCAATACCGATACTTAAGGTGACTGCCATATCATTTCCAATATTTACAGTTTTTACATCTTCCAGAATAGAGAAACGCTCTTCCTGCATCCTGGCAATGTACTGCTGCTTGATAACAAAGAAATATTTATCCTTCTCAATGCTCTTTACAATACCATTCATGGAAGAAATGTACTTGCTGATCTTTCGGTCAATAAGTGCAGTCAGAAGAGAGCGGCGTACCTCTTCTACGCTTTCTAATGCCTCATCATAATTATCCAGATAAATGAGACCTGCTACCAGTTTCTGGTCATTGATCTGCTGTTTATAAAGAAGCATCTGGGTCTCATCAATAAGATAAATAGCAGTCACCAGGGAATTGCCTTCATCCAGCCCGCACTGAGACGCTGCTGCCTGAGCCTCTTCTGTATGGATCTCTTTCATGTCCACACGGTACTTCTTATCTTTAAATGCACTGTGTATACTTACCGTTTCGCCGCCGGTAGCCAGCATTTCCTTTGTAATATCCGGAAACATCTGGGTAATATTCCTGATGGCAGCCTTGTCATCCCCAAGAATAGCTCCCATTTCCTGGTTCATCCACAAAATACGGCCTGTTATATCCGCCACACAGTAAGGCACCAGCATTTCTTCTAAAAACTTGCTCTTGCTCTGGTCATAAGCCTGGGAAAACGCGATAAGTCCCCCCAGTATACCTTTTCTCCTGGAAAAATACAGCCATAACGCTATTCCAATATAGATAAGAGTAAAAAATGAAACTATAATGCCTGCTCTTAATGAAACTGCCCCCACAGCAGCTGTCAGCAGGACCATCAGGACCGATAAAAATAAAGGCCACTGAAGATAAATGCGGAAGCTCCCCCGCACCTTCCTTTTCTCATCCATAGTCTTCCTCCAATCGTATCCAAAAATGAATGGAATACGCCTATCTTATGAATTATACCATATGCAAGGTCATTCGTCCATGATAAACATTATCAGTCCACGACAAACGCATGAATAATTATCCATTGCCAATTCTGTTTTTTACGATTCTTTAAGCTTCTAAAAGTTCTTCCGGATATTGAAGTGGGCGCAAGCTGATCACAAACCTTTTCTTTCTCATTGACAACTTATGTCTTGTCATCTGTGCCGGTTTCAAAATACTCAGGCTCCATTTTCTTATAATATTTAAATTTTGTGCTGCCATTTTATCTATCGTTGTATTTGCATCCTCTCGAAAGGTTACATCCAGATGCCAGTACATACTTTCTATACTCCAATGTCCTCTGACTGCTCGGCTGATCTGCCTGATATCTGACTTCAAACTACTGATAAAATACCGATATTCTATCGTTCTTTTTCCATCCTTCTCCAGTGTTTTCTTTTCCATCACAATACTGTTCAGACCTTTCCAATTTTTCTTCTGACTTATCCATTTAATGTCTTCCGTCTGATAATACTCTCGGATTTCAATCTGACCGTGTGCTTTTTCTCGCGTCTTTTTGTAATTTCCACGTTCTCGAATTTCTTTTTGAAACTCTTCGTCTGAAAAGTATTCCTGTACATCTTCATACAGACTTGTTTGATTTCGTTTCAATACTAATACATAATCTGCCCGTTTTTTCCTTATTTTCTCCGCTATTGCTGTCTGTGTCCCCATGGCATCAATCGTTATGATCTGCCCTTTTATCTGGATTTTATCCAACAATTATGTCCTTTAATGTATGGCAAACTTTTCTTTGCTGGCGACCATCTTCAATGTATTTCATCCAATCTAATAATTCCTGCATATATCAACGTCCCTTTTCTTTTAATTTTATCAGAAAA
>ERZ838399.2058-NODE-2058-length-16232-cov-3.923842_pt1 | contig 16232 bp, 12 predicted proteins | sample MGYA00519683_ERZ838399 | MGnify/ENA primary metagenome ERZ838399 (study PRJEB31850, sample SAMEA3708833) | human gut metagenome | biome: human gut; feature: human-associated habitat; material: faeces | place: China | collected 2014 ...
TAATGAGCGCAAGTGAGCCAGAAAGCTGCTTGCAGATTTATGGCGAACGGCGAATGGCGATCACGATAGCTGCGTCAGCAGCGGTAAGCATCGAAGATGCGAATCGTGATATAATGGCAGAATTACTTAAAAATTTGACAGGAGAATGTTATGGAACAGAGGATTCAGTTATCGGATCATTTCGGTTTTGGGAGATTGATCCGGTTTACAATTCCATCTATTTTAATGATGATTTTTACCTCCATTTACGGAGTGGTAGATGGATATTTTGTATCGAATTTTGTAGGAAAAACGCCGTTTGCGGCGGTCAATTTCATTATGCCGTTTCTGATGGTCGTAGGTGCCATGGGATTTATGTTCGGCACGGGTGGAAGTGCCCTGATCGCCCGGATTATGGGCGAGGGCAGGCGTGAGAAGGCGCAGGAGATTTTTTCCCTTCTGATCGCTGCGACCTTTGTTTCTGGTCTGGTAATTGCGGTTATCAGTATTCTGTTTTTACCGCAGATCGCTGCCTTTCTTGGCGCGAAGGGAGAGATGCTGGCGGACTGCATCCGGTATGGACGGATCATTCTGGTGGCGCTTCCGTTTTTAATGCTGCAGTATGCGTTTGGCAGCCTTTCCGTGACGGCGGAGAAGCCGAAGCTGGGGCTGATTGTAACGATCATTTCGGGTGTGCTCAATATGACGGGGGATGTTCTGTTCATGGGAGTGTTCCATTGGGGAATTGCCGGAGCGGCGATGGCGACTGCGATGGGACAGATCATAGGCGGAACGATACCGCTGGTTTATTTCATGCGGAAGAACAGCAGCAGCCTGCGCCTTCGCAGACCAAAGTGGGATGGAGGAGCGCTCAGACGTGCTTGCACCAACGGTGTATCGGAATTGATGAGCAGTATTTCCATGTCCATTGTCGGCATGCTGTATAACGCGCAGCTGATGCGCTACGCGGGAGAAAACGGAGTCGCAGCTTACGGAACCATCATGTATGTGGACTTTATTTTCCTTGCGATTTTCATCGGTTATGCGACCGGCGTAGCTCCAGTTATCAGCTATCACTACGGCGCAGGAAATAAAAAGGAGTTAAATAACCTGCTAAAGCGCAGTGTGCTTCTGATCGCGGCGGCGTCTCTGAGCATGCTGCTGCTGTCCGAGGTGATGGCGGCACCGTTGGCAGGTATTTTCGTAGGATATGATGCCGGGCTTCTGGACATGACGGTACATGCGTATTCCATTTATGCGGTTTCGTTCTTATTCTGCGGTTTCTCTATTTTCAGTTCCGCCTTTTTTACGGCGCTGGGAGATGGACTGACCTCGGCGCTGATAGCATTTTTGCGTACTCTTGTGTTTGAAAGTGCATCGGTTATCATTCTGCCGCTGCTCCTGGGCTTGAACGGAATCTGGGGTGCAATTATCGTGGCGGAGTGTATGTCCGTGACGGTGTCAGTTATCTTTTTGGCGGCGAAGAGAAGGAGGTATCAATATTTTTAGATGCAGCGGATTTATAACCGGCTGGATGGTATGATTTTTAGCGCCCTTTCTAAAATCGGAAAAGCAAGTGGTGCACTGGAAAAGCCACCGAAGCATAAACTATCAGTAAGTAAGCTTCAGGGTGGCTTTTTCTTTGCATACATTTCCAAAGCCTTTGACACCTGGAGAGGAACGGTCCTGTCTGGAACGCATGAAAGAGGGAGACCATGAGGCACGCAATACTCTGATAGAGCGAAATTTACGGCTGGTGGCGCATGTGACCAGAAAATATCAGGGTACAGATTATGAAATGGAAGATCTCCTGTCGATCGGCACCATCGGGCTCATTAAAGCGGTCAATACGTTTCATCCGGAGCGGGGATCGCGGTTGGCGACATATGCGGCGAAATGTATCGAGAATGAGATTCTGATGACCTTCCGTGCTGGTAAAAAATATGCAAAGGATATCTCGTTATATGACCCGATCGGGGTAGATAAAGACGGAGAAACCGTCAGCCGGATGGATGTGCTGGAGGCAGAAGGAAAAGAAGTTCTGGAAACCATTATTTTAAAGCAGGAAATTGAACAGCTTTACCGCGCCTATGAAGCGTGTTTAAAAGAAACAGAGAAAATCGTCTTACGCAGCCGGTACGGGCTGTTTGGCGGAAAGGAACAGACGCAGCGGGAGATTGCCGCCAGACTTGGGATTTCGCGTTCTTATGTGAGCCGGATCGAGAAGCGGGCGCTGGAAAAAATGCGGCGGGGATTTGCGGAACACAAATAAAGAACAGAAAAAGCGGCTGGCAGATGTTAGGGTGGACATCTGTCAACCGCTTTTATTATCTTTTAGTCCTCAGCGTCCCGATATCCGTTCGGGTTCATCGACTGCCATTTCCAGGAGTCAGCGCACATCTCCTCAATGCCGTACTGAGCTTCCCAGCCGAGTTCATTTTTCGCTTTGGTAGCATCGGAGTAGCAGGTTGCGATATCGCCGGCGCGGCGTGGCTTGATTTCATAAGGAATTGTTTTGCCGCAGGCTTTTTCGTAAGCCTTGACAACATCGAGTACGCTGTAGCCTTTGCCGGTGCCGAGGTTGTAGATATATACGTCTGGCTTATCGTTAAATTTCTGGAGTGCTTTTACATGACCGACTGCAAGGTCAACTACGTGGATGTAATCGCGCACACCGGTTCCGTCCGGAGTCGGGTAATCATTGCCGAAGACACCGAGACATTTCAGCTTGCCGACAGCAACCTGTGCGATATAAGGAACCAGGTTGTTCGGGATTCCCTTCGGATCCTCGCCGATCAGACCGCTCTTGTGTGCACCGATTGGGTTGAAGTAGCGGAGCAGAACGACATTCCATTCCGGATCTGCCACGTGCAGGTCAGTTAAAATCTGCTCAAGCATTCCCTTTGTCTGACCGTAAGGGTTTGTGATTTTGCCTTTCGGGCATTCTTCGGTGATCGGGACGAATGCCGGATCTCCGTATACGGTAGCGGAGGAACTGAAAATGATTTTCTTGACGCCATGATTGCGCATTACGTCGCAGAGAAGCAAGGTTCCGGTGATATTGTTGTGGTAATATTCCAGTGGCTTCGCAACGGATTCTCCGACTGCCTTTAAGCCTGCAAAATGAATGACCGAATCGATGGATTCTTTCTCAAAAATCTCATTGACTGCCTCGCGATCCAGCATATCTGCCTTGTAAAAGGTTACATGCTTGCCGGTGATTTTCTCCACGCGGCGCAGCGCTTCCTCACTGGCATTGTAAAGGTTGTCCATGACAACGACCTCATATCCGGCGTTTAAAAGTTCGATGCAGGTATGACTGCCGATGTAACCGGCGCCTCCAGTAACTAAAATAGCCATTGTAAACTCCTCCTTCATCCTACCTATAAGAATAATTTATTCTATACCTTCAATCTTTCTTTATTATAAACGCGGCTTGCGAGGAAAACAATCGGAAATATTGTCATGTGTTATCGAAATTATATTTTAAGAGGAAGTTTAACAATGCTTTGCGTAGAATTGGAAAGACTCGGATACAGTGTGCGTGATGATAGAATGTGCGTTCGAAAAACAGCTTGCATTTAAAAAGAGGGTGTGATATGATAAATACAGAACGGATGTTCGAGAAACGGGAGGAGGCAGAACCTCATGCTGATACAGGAAAATCTTTCAATCGAAGAAAAGTTAAGAATTTTATCGGATGCGGCGAAGTATGACGCCGCCTGCACATCCAGCGGCGTGGGTAGAAAGGGAAAGGAAGGCTTTCTTGGAAACAGCCGGGTGGACGGCATCTGCCACAGTTTTGCCTCGGATGGGCGCTGTATCTCCCTGCTGAAAATTTTATTTACGAACCAGTGCATCTATGACTGTCATTACTGTGTCAACCGTCGGAGCAATGACACGGTCCGTACCTCCTTTACGCCAGAGGAGGTCTGCCGTCTGACGATGGAATTTTACCGGCGCAACTATATAGAAGGATTGTTTTTAAGTTCCGGTGTGCTGGAGACACCGGATCACACGATGGAACTGCTGTATCAGACCTTGTACCGGCTTCGGCGGGTCCATCGATTTAACGGTTACATCCATGTGAAAGCAATTCCGGGGGCAGATCCGGAGCTGATTGAGAGAGTGGGCTTTCTGGCGGACCGGATGAGTGTGAATCTGGAGCTTCCGACGGCTGATGGTCTGGCGCGCCTGGCACCGGGAAAGACGCGGGACAAGATACTGCGCCCGATGCGCCAGATCCAGACTGGGATCGCGAGACAGCTGGAGCAGGAAGGGCGTCTGGAGAGCAGAGGGGCATGGCTTCCGCAGAAAGAGCGCGGAGAAATTCAGATTCCGGGAGACGGGAGATATGGAATTGGTGGTAAAGCGATAGGAAAAGGGGAAAAGGAATGTCTGGAGGCTGACAAGGGAATTCTGAGTCTGAATCAGACAGAGACAAAGATGGATTGGGGGCGGAATGGAGACAAGGTAAAAGGATTTATGAGGTCGAAAGAGCCAGGGGGAACGGATGAAAGGGTTGGAAGGACACATACACCGGAGATCCCCCGTGTCATCCCGGGACACTCGATCTATGGCAGTTTCGGACTGGGAAATATCTCAAACAGCAAGAATTATTTCGTCCCCGGCGGTCAGAGCACGCAGCTCATTGTCGGGGCGACTCCGGAGAGTGATTATCAGATGGTTGCAGTCGCGGAAGCGCTGTATCGGAATTTTGGATTAAAGAGGGTCTTTTATTCGGCGTTTATCAAGGTGAATGAGGACAGCCTGCTTCCGGATCTTCCGGACGGACCGCCGCTTCTGCGGGAACACCGTCTGTACCAGGCGGACTGGCTGATGCGCTACTATGGCTTCCGGGCGTCGGAACTTCTGAGTGAAAAACACCCTAATTTTAATGTGTTTCTGGATCCGAAGTGCGACTGGGCGCTGCAGAACCTGGGAGAGTTCCCGGTGGAGGTAAACCGGGCACCGTATGAGACGCTTCTGCGGGTTCCGGGCATCGGGGTAAAGTCTGCGATGCGGATTGTCGCAACGAGAAAACAGGTGGCGCTTCGGTTTGAAGATTTGAAGAAGATGGGAGTTGTGCTGAAGCGGGCAGTATACTTCATTACCTGTTCAGGGCGGATGATGTACCCGGTGCAGATCCATGAGGATGCGATCGCGGCACAGCTAATCAGTGAAGAGAAGCGGAAGCAGTGGCAGTTGTCACAGAGCGGGCTGTACCGCCAGATGTCGCTGTTTGATGATTTTCATATGGCGCAGGCATGAAGCAGACGGAGGAGAGAAAAATGGTTGTATTTGTATGCGAAGACAGTCCAGAAGGTATATTCACAGGAGTATATGATGCCTGGAACAGCCGCTTAGGGCATGAGAACGTGCGGCTGGAAGTACAGGGCGAATATAATTACAGCCTGTTTTCGGAGTACCGAGAGGTGGCGGTGGATCGGCTCAAGGCACAGAAAGTCGTGCGCTCGGTGCGTCGATCCCTGTCAGAACTGGCGTACAGCTGGATTTACCGCACGGCGCTGAGTGAGCGGGAGGATCGGGCAGAGGCAGTCTATCGTTTTCTGGTCTGTGGGTTTAGCGCAGGGGCAGCAGGGAGACGTATCACGGAAAATTTACAGATACCGGCGGTGCAGACAGTCTTTCAGATCAACCGTGCGGTTGCCAATGAAGCGCATTTGCAGACAGAATTTCTGCGGTTTGCAGAATATTCCGATCAGGTACTATTTTCTGAGATTGGTCCGAAAAACCGGGTGACGGCATTGCTGATGCCGTATTTTACAGATCGCCTGCCCTCGGAACCATTTATTATCTATGATAAAAATCACCAGGAAGCGGGAGTCTGGACAGGAAAGGGGCGGTGGTATATGATGCGTGGGGCTGAGACAGAGCCCCTGCAGGCGCTTTCCGGGAGAACCGATCAGAGCGAATATGCGGCGCTCTGGAGTGCATTTTTTCATCAGATAGGAATTAAGGAGCGGGAAAATCCAGCCTGTCAGCGGATGCACCTGCCGCTTCGCTACCGGAAATATATGACGGAATTTCAGTTCGGTTCCAACCGTTCAAATTTGGCTAAATTGTGAACAAATCATAAACACAAAATCGAGAAAATTGTTCATAAAGAAACAAAAAAAGAATAAAAATAAGCTGGAAACTGGGAAAAAGCAGCATTGAAACGAGAAAACTGCCGCATATATATTAAGATTTAAAGACCTTAAAAAATAATGTAAAGTCAACAGAAACAAGGACTTTTCTTACGAAAACTTTCGATTTTTGTAAGAAATACGGGATTTATTTAGTGAATGTTAATTATCTGTTCATATTTTGGACATAATTTGTTTTTATTATAGGTCACGTACCGATGAGGTACAAGAAAACATAAATCGTATGTTTTAAAGAGGAGAGAATAATTATGAGAAAGAATCTTACAAAAACAGCAGCAATCTTAGTTATGAGTGCAATGGTAGCAGCATCTGCTCTGACCGCTTGCGGCAGCAAAGCAGAGGAGACAACTGCAGCAGCAGAGGAGACTGTAGAGGCAGAAGAGACTGAGGCAGCTGAGGAGACTGAGGCTGAAACAGAAGAGACTGAGGCAGCTGAGGAGACACAGGCTCAGTAATCAATCTTTGATTGCAGAAGTTTGTTTCTATTCGGATATAACCAAAAAGGTTGTTAAGAAAATCGTAAGAGGGCAGTCGGTTGACAATCGACTGCCCTTTTTGTATACTATAACTGTATTAAATGAACCAATACACTTATGATTTTTGATACAGGGCAGAATGGAGGAAAGGAGAATGTGAGCATGATTCTGATTGATTATAAAGATCGACGACCTCTCTATGAGCAGATTGTTGAGAAGCTGTCGGATCTGATGGTCCGGGGGATTTTGGAGCAGGACAGTCAGCTTCCATCCGTGCGGAGTCTGGCAACGGAGCTGTCGATGAATCCGAATACGATCCAGCGGGCGTATGCAGAGCTGGAACGCCAGGGATATATTTATTCGGTTAAGGGCAGGGGCAGTTTTGTGGCGGACAACCGGCAGATTCGGGAGAGGAAGCGGCAGGAGATCTGGGATCAGCTGGAACTTCTGATCCGGGATGCAAAAGGAACCGGCATCACGATGCTGGAGTTCCAGGAGCAGGTCATCCAGAGCTATGGAAGTGAGGAAGGAGGAAACAGAAATGATAAAGGCTGAGAATCTGACGAAGCGTTTTTATGATACAGTGGCAGTCGATCATATCCATGCGGAGATTCACAATGGAAGTGTCTTTGGTCTGATTGGAACCAACGGCGCCGGAAAAAGTACTTTTTTGCGGATGGCAGCCGGTATTTTAAAGCCGGACGAAGGAAGCGTTACGGTTGATGATGAGACGGTATTTGAGAATACAAAGGTAAAGGCACGATGCTTTTATATCCCGGATGAGCCGTATTTCTTAAGCAATGGAACGGCGGAAGACATGAAAGTATTTTATCAGGGGATTTATCCGAAGTTTGATGCAGCCCGGTTTGATAAACTGCTAAAGAATTTTGAACTGGAAAGCCGGCGGAAGGTGCAGACCTTTTCGAAGGGTATGAAAAAACAGCTCGCCGTGCTGCTGGGCATCTGCGCGGGAACCGATTATCTGTTCTGCGACGAGACGTTTGACGGGCTGGATCCGGTCATGCGGCAGACGGTCAAGAGTCTTTTTGCCAATGATATCGAGGAGCGGAACCTCACGCCGGTCATCGCCTCCCATAATCTGCGGGAGCTGGAAGATATCTGCGACCATGTAGGTCTGCTTCACAAGGGAGGAATGCTTCTCTCAAAGGATCTGGACGATATGAAGTTAAATATTCACAAGATTCAGTGTGTGCTTCCGGCGGGAGTGGGGAGCAGCGATTTGCAGGGAATCGATATTATAAAGACGGAACAGAGGGGAAGTCTCCTGACGCTTACTGTGCGCGGAAAACGGGAAGAGATTCAGACAATTTTACAGGCGTATCATCCGGTGTTTTTTGAAATGATACCGCTTTCCCTGGAAGAGATCTTTATCAGTGAAACGGAGGTGGCTGGTTATGACATCAAAAGGCTTGTTTTTTAAATATATGAGAGAAAATACGAAGCAGCGTCTCTGGAGCGTGGCGCTTACCGCACTTTTGTGCTTCTTTCTGTTTCCAGTCCTGACAGCGCTGGAAACCAGCATAATGCTGCGTCCGGATAACTTGTCTAAAGAACTGAGCGTCGAAGCGGCGTTAGCAGAAGCAAAATTAAAGCTGACCAATGAGATGCTGCATATGTATTCGATCCAGAATGCAATGCTGGTATTTATCCTGATTGTGACGGCGGTGGTGCTGGCAGCGTCCGGTTTTTCGTATCTCCATTCGAAAAAGAAAACGGATTTTTTTCACAGCCTTCCGATCAGCCGTGAAATGCTTTATACTGTGACCTGCCTGGACGGTATCCTGTATCTGGCAGTCCCGTATCTGGTATTTCTGCTGGCGGCAGGAGTGATGCTGCAGGTAAAGGGCGCACCATTTTCATGGGGAACCCTGCTGATTGGGTATATACAGCATATGTGCTTTTTTACACTGGTGTACATGACGGTTGTGCTGGCAGTGATTCTGACAGGCAATCTGATCGTGGGTTTACTGGGAACCGGCGTGCTTTTTAGCTGGGGACCGGGTGTGGCTGCAGTGGTATCGACGTATTTTTCCGAATACTTCATGACGTTTTATGACAATGGCAATTTTCTGCTGCGCTGGTGCGAGCGGACCTCACCGGTTTTCTGGTACGGCACGGCAACTGGTTCGGAGCATCCCACCCGGATGGCAGTCATTGCATTGGCAGTGGCAGCCCTGCTCTTTGGTCTGGGAATGTTCCTGTACCGGAAACGCCCGTCTGAGGCGGCTGGAAGAGCGATGGCATTTAAGGTAAGTGAGCCGGTGATCCGTTTCCTTCTGGTTGTGCCGATCACGCTGTTTTCCGGAATGATTTTCCGGTCAATCCTGAATGATGATATCTGGACTGTGTTTGGCTTGCTCTGCGGACTGCTCATCACCAGCTGCCTGATCGAAATTATCTATCATTTCGATTTTAAGAGCTTGTTTGCGCATAAGAGACAGCTTGCCATTAGTGCGGTGGCAGTGGCAGCCATTTTCTTAGGGTTCCGCCTGGATGTGGCAGGATATGACAGCTATCTGCCGGATGCTGACAAGGTTGCATACGCGGGTATTTACTGTGATGCGCTGGACAACAATGCGGCAGGGGCTTACCATGTGACTCCGAGAATGTATAGGGATGGCTACAGTGTTGGAATGGAATGGGCGTCCCAGGGAGATGTGGCAGATAAAATGCAGATCTCGGATGAGGATGGAATCCGTGTCCTGCGGGAAATTGGCGCGCAGGGCATCGAGACAGCTTCCAGACAGCGGAAGCATTTGAACGGCGGACAGGATTGGATGAGTGAGGCGGATCTGGATTCACGCTATGATTTGATCGTGCTGTCCTGGCATCTGAACAATGGAAAAACCGTTTACCGTAATTACCGCACGATCAATGTATCGGAGCTGCGGGAACAGCTAGATTCTATTTATGAAAATCAGAGCTATAAACTGGGAATGTACCCGGTGCTGTCCCTACAGGCAGACGATGCCGCAGGCATCAATTACAAAGAGGAAGAGGACTGCAGCCATGTGAAGCTTCCGGATGAGCAGACGAAGGCGGCACTTCTTGCTGCATACCAGAAAGAGCTGATGGCTCTGACGCCGGATATGCGCCGGGAGGAGATGCCGATCGCGGAGATTCAGTTTAAGACAAATGAGATGCAGGCGATGATTGATGTGATTCGTAAAAATGGCGGCTATTATGACACATTTAACCAGTTTGATTATTACCCGATTTATCCGTCCTTCCAGGAGACGATCGCGATTCTGAAACAGTGTGGTACCGAGGTCGGCAGCAAGGTGACGCCGGAAAATACAGAAAAAATCGTGCTTCAGTATCAGGGCGGCAAGATTCCGGAGGATCAGCTGGCACCGGCAGATACAGAGCTTGGAAAACGCCAGCGGGAGTATCTTCAGAATAACAGCAGACGCGAGGTAACGATTACAGATCCGGAACAGATTGCAGAAATTCTTGCAAACTCCGCTTCGGATGATATGGTGCAGATCAATCAAATGGCGGAGGCATATCAGGGGATCAATATTGCAGTATATGTGTCCGGTACAGAGGACACAGGGGCAGTTTCAGAGGATGATTTGAGGGATTCGGTAAATTCAATGGAGGAAAATGAGATAGGTCAGACATATACGGTGGATGCCGGTCAGAATGTCCTGTATGATGGGGAATATGCGGCGGACTATGAAATGGATGAATCGGGTCAGTATGGCATCTACCAGCGCTCGTTCCGCTATGGCAAGGTTCCGGAGTTTGTGAAATCGACCTTCGGCCTGACACCGGAATTGATGCGGCTGAACCGGGTGTTTGCGTATTAAAAAAGTTGCCTAGAGTTGATTTAGGGATGCAAAAGATTGACTTTCTCCCCTGTAGGGGCTAAAATAGGGGGAAACGTAGCGGTTCAGCCGGTTTATGTATTTGATGCAAAAACCGGCTGAATCGTTATGAGAAAATATTAGATGCCTTGGTTTTGCATGAACCTGCCGTTGCATTTAGAACAGCGATGCGCTGTCACATCAGGCAGAACGAAATTTGAGGCGTACATATCCCGCAGAGGAGGAAGAAATATGGCATTTTTCGATGAGCTTGGAAAGGTGATCAGCGATAAGAGCAAGGAAGCTGCGAACCGGGTAAAGGACATTACAGGCGTATTACAGCTGAAATCGAAGCTGTCAGCCGAGAAAGATAAGATTAATAAGGCATATATCACACTGGGAAAAGCATACTATGACAGACATGAGGGCGAGCTGGAAGGGAAATTTGCAGATGAGTTCCACACTATCCAGGCAGGGCTTGTGAAGATTGCGTCCCTGGAGGATGAGATTGCCGAGTTAGAGGGCACAAGAGTCTGCGCGGAGTGCGGCGCAAAGGTGGAGAAAAATGCGGCATTCTGCAGCCGGTGCGGTGCGCCGATGGATTCGACGACATCTGCAGATGTGCATGAGCCGGAAGAACCAGAGGAGATGCAGGAGACTATCTTTGAAGAGAAGGATGAAGCTGCAGCAGATAAGGCGGTTGACAACGCAGAAACAGAAGGCGCGGCTGGCCCAGACGCGGATTCCGCGGATGCTTCGGACGCTGTTTCGGAGAACACCACCGATACTGCGGCACAGAATGAAAATAACAGCGGGGAGCAGGCATAATTTATGGATTCACTGGTACAATGGTTTACAGCTAATTTATCCGGAGTCATATCGAAGGAGGCAATTATCTTCATTATCTCAATGATTCCGATTCTGGAACTTCGAGGCGGGCTTCTGGCTGCGTCACCGGCACTCTTAAACGTGCCGATCCTGCGGGCGATCCCGATCTGTATCGTGGGAAATATCCTGCCGATCCCGTTTATCCTGCTTCTGATCCGCCATGTGCTGGAGTGGATGAAGAAGGTTCCGTGTTTCCGTGGTATTGCGCTGTGGCTGGAACGCAAAGCGATGAGCAAAAAAGGGCAGATCGAGAAATATGAGTTCTGGGGGCTGATGCTCTTTGTCGGCATCCCGCTTCCGGGAACCGGCGCATGGACAGGCGCGCTGGTGGCATCCCTGCTCCACATGAAATTTGGCAAGGCATTTGGCGCGATTTTAGTCGGTATCGCGCTGGCGACGGTGATTATGTCGATTCTGTCCTACGGCGTGCTGGGCATGCTGTTTGGATGATGCACAGATAAAAATAATAATGTCTATGCCTGCCAAAGGGCGGCATAGATGCGAATGTATAAAAGACTCTGTAAGGGGAAATTCTCCGGACAGGGTCTTTTTGCGTCCATTATTATTTTGTTGAGAAAAAGAGATCATAAATGAAATTGGGGTTGACATATACCCTATGGGGGTATATTATAAGGACAGTTAAGAGATAGGAGGAGACCATGAAGCAATATACAGTAACCGGCATGAGCTGCGCGGCATGCAGCAGCCGGGTTGAAAAGGCAGTATCGAAAGTGCCGGGTGTCACGGCATGCTCGGTCAGCCTGCTGACAAATTCGATGGGCGTCGAGGGCGATGTGCCCCCGGAGACCGTGATTCATGCGGTGGAAGATGCCGGATATGGCGCATCCCTGAAAGGACAGGGCACTGCAGCGCAGGCACAGAGCGCGTCGGAGGCAGAGGACGCCTTAAAAGATCGGGAGACGCCGGTCTTAAAACACCGTCTGATCGCATCGCTGGGATTCTTAGCAGTCCTTATGTATATGTCGATGGGACATATGATGTGGGGCTGGCCGCTGCCGCACTTTATGGATGGCAACCATGTGGCGATGGGACTTTTGCAGCTCCTTTTGGCCGGAATTATCATGGTGATTAACCAGAAATTTTTTATCAGCGGTTTCAAGGGACTTTTACACCGCGCCCCGAACATGGACACGCTGGTAGCACTTGGTTCCGGCGCGTCGTTTATTTACAGCACATATGCGTTGTTTGCGATGACGGACGCACAGTTAAAGGGCAACGACACGGCAGTCATGTCCTACATGCATGAATTTTACTTTGAGTCGGCGGCAATGATTCTGGCGCTGATCACAGTCGGAAAAATGCTGGAGGCGCGTTCCAAGGGAAAAACGACGGATGCCTTAAAGGGACTGATGAAACTGGCACCAAAGACAGCTGTTATCATCCGGGATGGAGTGGAAACAAAGGTTCCGATTGAAGAGGTAAAGAAGGGTGATGTATTTGTTGTACGCCCAGGTGAAAATATCCCGGTGGACGGTGTGGTCCTGGAAGGAACAAGTGCGGTCAACGAGGCAGCACTGACCGGCGAGAGTATTCCGGTGGATAAGGCACAGGGTGACCCGGTTTCGGCGGCAACGGTCAACCAGTCTGGTTATCTGCGCTGTGAGGCGACCAGAGTCGGTGAAGATACCTCCCTGTCGCAGATCATCCGCATGGTCAGCGACGCGGCGGCGACGAAAGCGCCGATCGCCAAGATTGCAGATCGGGTTTCCGGCGTGTTTGTCCCGGCGGTTATCACGATCGCAGTGGTGACAACGATTATCTGGCTGCTGGCAGGACAGACGTTTGGATTCGCACTGGCGCGAGGTATTTCCGTACTGGTTATCAGCTGCCCGTGTGCACTGGGACTGGCTACGCCGGTTGCGATTATGGTCGGCAACGGCATGGGCGCGAAAAACGGAATCTTGTTCAAGACAGCTGTTTCGCTGGAAGAAACCGGAAAAATGGACATTGTAGCGCTTGATAAGACGGGTACGATCACCAGCGGCGAGCCGCGTGTGACCGACGTCATCCCGTCCGGAGGTGTGACTGAGAAGGAGCTGGTAAGCCTGGCGCTTTCCCTGGAAAAGAAGAGTGAGCACCCATTGGCGAAAGCTGTTCTTCTTTATGCAAAAGAACAGCAGATTGACGCGCCGGAGGCGGCTGATTTCCAGGCGCTGCCGGGTAATGGACTTTCCGGTACGTTAGAGGGCGCTTCACTGGCAGGCGGAAGCTTTTCCTATATCAGCGGACATACGACGGTGTCCGCACAGGAACAGGCATCCTTTGAGCGTCTGGCATCGGAAGGCAAGACACCGCTGTGCTTTATGAAAAATGGTCGTCTGGCTGGTATGATTGCCGTGGCAGATGTCATCAAGGAAGACAGCCCGCAGGCGGTCAAGGAACTGCAGAACATGGGAATCCGGGTAGTAATGCTTACCGGTGATAATGAACGCACAGCAAAAGCGATTGGAGCACAGGCAGGAGTGGACGATGTAATTGCAGGTGTTCTTCCGGATGGCAAGGAAAGTGTGATCCGTTCTCTGAAGGAACAGGGAAAGGTTGCCATGGTGGGAGACGGAATCAATGATGCCCCTGCACTTACCAGGGCAGACATCGGTATTGCAATCGGTGCAGGAACAGATGTTGCCATTGATGCCGCAGATGTGGTATTAATGAAGAGCCGGCTCAGTGATGTACCTGCTGCCATACGTTTAAGCCGGGCAACATTGAGAAATATCCATGAGAATCTTTTCTGGGCATTCTTCTACAATGTGATCGGTATTCCACTGGCAGCCGGTGTATGGATTCCGATTTTCGGATGGACACTGAACCCCATGTTTGGTGCAGCTGCCATGAGCCTTTCCAGTTTCTGTGTGGTAACCAATGCACTGAGACTGAATCTCTTTAAGGTACATGATGCTTCCAGAGACAAAAAAATAAAACAGAATGTGGAAGAAATCCATTATATTTCAGCTAATGCAGAAATGAAAAACGTAACAGAAAACAAAAGTCTAAAGGCAGAGAATCCAGACTTTTGCAACAGTGAAATTCATGATCCAAAAGATCAGGAAAATATAAAAGAAAACAAGGAGAACAAAGAAATGACAACAATCACAGTAAACGTAACAGGAATGATGTGTGGACATTGTGAAGCACATGTGACAAAGGCAGTAAAAGAGGCATTTGGAGTGGAAGATGTAGTTTCCTCCCATGAAAAAGGAACCACAGTGATCCATGCTCCGGAGAAACTGGACGAGGATAAGATCCGCGAAGTGATCAAAGAAGCCGGCTATGAAGTAACTGGTATCACACAGGAATAAAAAACAAAAAGGGGATTTTATGGAAAACCAGAACCAGACACCACATAAAAGACGTGTCCGTTATAAAGGAAAATATCCGAAGAAATTCGAAGAGAAATACAAGGAATTACAGCCTGAGAAATATAAAGATACCATTGAACACGTGATTCAGAAAGGAAATACCCCGGCGGGAATGCATATCTCCATTATGGTTAAGGAAATCCTTGATTTTCTTAATATCCAGCCGGGAGAAACCGGATTTGATGCCACATTGGGCTATGGCGGCCATACGAAAGCAATGCTTCAGTGCCTGAATGGCAAGGGCCATATTTATGCAACAGATGTAGATCCTGAAGAATCTGCCAAAACAAAGAAACGTCTGGCAGAGCAGGGATTCGGGGAAGAACTGCTGACAGTAAAGCTTCAGAACTTCTGCACCATTGACGAGATTGCCAAAGAGGTTGGAGGATTTGACTTTATTCTGGCAGATCTCGGTGTTTCATCCATGCAGATTGATAACCCCAAAAGAGGTTTCTCCTTTAAAACAGACGGACCTCTGGATCTGCGCCTGAATCAGGAAGCCGGCATCAGTGCAGCCCAGCGTCTGGATACTATTTCCAGAGAGGAGCTTGCGGGAATGCTCTGTGAAAATTCTGATGAACCATACTGTGAGGAACTCGCCAAAGCCATTACCGATGAGATCCGCAGAGGCAATCATATTGATACTACCACAAAACTGCGTCAGGTAATCGAAAAAACTCTTGATTTCCTTCCTGAAAAGGAAAAGAAAGAGACAATTAAGAAAACCTGCCAGCGAACCTTCCAGGCACTGCGAATTGATGTCAACCATGAGTTCGAAGTACTGTATGAATTTATGGAGAAGCTTCCAGATGCTTTGCGTCCGGGCGGACGTGTGGCAATCCTTACCTTTCATTCCGGTGAGGACAAGCTGGTAAAGAAAGCTCTCAAGGCAGGATACAAAGAGGGAATCTACTCAGACTATGCAAAAGATGTGATCCGCCCCTCAGCCAAAGAGTGCACACAGAACCCAAGAGCCCGTTCCACAAAGATGCGCTGGGCTATAAAGGCTAAATAAAGTTTTAACCGAATCAAGTAAGTCCCACTCACTGCTTCTATTGCGAAGAGCAATAAGCAGTGAGTGGGACTTGCTTGTAAGGGGCGATGTGATGAATCAGCATTCAAGCTATGCCGGATCATATTCATCTGCTCATGAACTGAAGACCGCAGTTTTATATTTCCGGTTATGATCAGGAGAGCCACGTCTTGTATTCTGAATCAGAGTGCAGACCGTGGCTCTCATTATTTTGTAGAATCGCTATAAACAATTGACGTATTTTGTAAACAAAAGTATACTATGCTTATCAAAAGAACGAAGGAAAGAAGCCCGGAGATTACACCTGACAACAGAGGAGTAATATGGGGAAAGGAATTGAACGGTATGGCTACTGATGAAGAGCTTTATGGGCAATATCTGAGCGGTGACGAGACAGGACTTGAACTATTGATAAAAAAATACGGCGATCCATTGACCTTATACATCGATGGTTATCTGCATGACGTCCATGAAGC
>ERZ838399.2059-NODE-2059-length-16231-cov-4.777943_pt1 | contig 16231 bp, 18 predicted proteins | sample MGYA00519683_ERZ838399 | MGnify/ENA primary metagenome ERZ838399 (study PRJEB31850, sample SAMEA3708833) | human gut metagenome | biome: human gut; feature: human-associated habitat; material: faeces | place: China | collected 2014 ...
CCATAGATATTGGGGAATACATATCACAATTTGCGTAAACTACAACCAGCACATGCCGCATCAAATGAGAGCGCAACCTTCTTTTCATCAGTCTGGACACAATAAATCGGAAGTTCTTTCCCATTGACATTGCTTGAAACCTTGACGATTCCTGATATGTACCTGTATGAACCTATCATTGCTATTGCAGCCACACATGTAAAAATCCCACAAGTCAACCATTTCTTATTCCATTTCTTTTGGATACGCTTGCAATTGGTACTTATTTTCTCAAGTTTTATAAACTTTCTCATAAAAAAACTCCGGAACATCTGCCTTTATAGCAGTATATGTTCCGGAGTAAATCATATATTCTACACTTATCTCTGAATATTTGATAAATTAATTGTGAGCTTGCCTTGATATATTCCTGCAGGTATATCTTCTGAAAATGTGTACTCCTGCATGGTATCTTCTTCAAAATTATATACAGTAATTCTATTTTTCAATGAATCTACAATCCAATATTCCCTAACCCCTGCGGTACGGTACTTAAACAACTTTATCATGTAATCCATTCTCTGACTGCTTGGCGATACAATTTCAATCACCCAGTCCGGTGCCCCATTGCACCCTTTATCGTCCAACTTATCCGGATTGCAAATCACAGATATATCCGGCTCTACATAATTCTTGTCATCTTCATTCAAGAAAGCAGCAAATGGAGCTATATATACACTGCAAGAACCATTGTTATTATCAATATAATTATATATTGCTGTACTTAATGCTATTAATATCCTTTGATGAGTTGCTGATGGCGGTGCCATATCATATATTTTCCCATCGATCAGTTCAGCACGTTCTCCATCTGGCAATGCATATATATCTTTTATTGTGTAAATGTCCTCTTTCAATAACGGCATATTGTATTGCTCCTTTCCTGTAAATCCTTATGTCACATTATAACATGTTATGTTTTAATTATCTATACTTTTAGTATAAATAAATATTAAATTATTATTATACATGCAATTAAAAATGCCCCTGGCAATCAATTCACCAAGAGGCATTTATCTGTCATATATTTTTCAATATCATTATTTATTTCTCAGCATTTTTGTATACTTCCATAGCTGTTGCCACACCTTCGCCTGTAGCAATCTTAACATGATTCTGAAGCATAACTGCTTCAAGAGCACCAAGAAGGATCAGGATATTTCTCTTCTGGCTTGAATATCCCATGTTACCAATTCTTAAAATCTTGCCGTCCAGTGGTCCGAATGATGTTGCAATTTCGATTCCGAACTCGTTGAGAAGTGTTCCACGGATTACCTTTCCGTCTACTTCTTCCGGAATATTGATTGCTGTTACAACCGGCATCTTGTGCTCGATATCTCCGAAAATGCTAAGACCCATTGCATTCAGACCAGCACACAGAGCCTTGTCATTAAGGCTGTGTCTTGCCCATCTTGCTTCCAGAGTCTCGTCCACGATACAGCGGAGTGCTTCATGTACTGCATACTGCATACTTGTAGCCTCTGTATGATGGTTCAGACGTCTTGGGCTCCAGTAATCCTCAAGCTGTGCAAGATCCAGATAGTTGCTTGGGATTCCTGCAAGTGAACCGTTTACATCATCTGCTGTACGGATTCCTTTCTCTACTTTCTTTCTCTTCTTAACAATCTCTTCAATCTGCTCATTGTATGTGATTAGTGCAGAACCTGAAGGTGCTGAAATACATTTCTGTGTACCGGAGATACATGCGGATAACTTCCAATCGTCAACGTGTACTTCTGCTCCACCAAGTGTTGCAACTGCATCTACAATCAGAAGTGCACCATATTTCTCACAGATTTCACCAATCTCTTTCAATGGCTGCATCATAGATGTAGAAGTCTCACCGTGGATAAATGCAACGGCTTTGTAACTGTCTTTCTTTAATGCCTCTTCAATCTCTTCCGGCTCAAATACAGTTCCCCATTCTCTCTCAAGAAGTGTGATATCTGCTCCACATCTCTCCAGAATCTCTGCAAGCAGATATCCAAAACGTCCGAATGCAGGAATCAAGACTTTATCTCCCGGACAGATTGCTCCTGTCAGAACTGTCTCAAGACCTCCTCTTGATGTGGTATCTACAAGATATGTCATTTTATTTTGTGTCTGGAACACATAGCGTTCCATCTCCATTGTCTCATTCATAAGTGCTGTAAATTCCGGATCGAACTGTCCGAGAATGTGTGCGCCCATTGCGCGAAGTACGCGAGGATCTGCTTCAACTGGTCCCGGTGTCATAAGTGTACGTGGTGATGGATTAATTTCTTTAAATTTCATGTCTGTCATCCTCTCTTTTCATGTGTTATTTCTGTTATTTTTTCCTGTTTTTTTCTTAGAAATCCATTGGAAAGATGCTTTTAAACATTCTTCCGGAAGCATCTGATATTGGAAATTTTATTCCTGATATCGAAAAAAGAGGTGCAAAAAACCAATAAGCTTGTTCCCCCATTGGATTTTTCAACCTCTTTTTAATGACATTATTATACCCACAAATTCCCTATATTTCAAGAGAAAATGCGGTTTTGAGAGTTAAAACCCAAAACCGCATTTTAAAATTTAAAGTTACTTTATATCCAATTCCACCGGGCAATGATCTGATCCCATAATATCTGTCAGTATCTTCGCGTCTTCCAATCTGTCTTTCAGACTCTCGGATACGCAGAAATAGTCAATTCTCCAGCCTGCATTCTTGGCTCTTGCACTAAATCTGTAAGACCACCAGGAGTAGATACCTGTCTGCTCCGGATAAAAATACCGGAATGTATCTACAAATCCGGCATTCAGAAGCTCTGTGAATTTCTGACGCTCTTCATCGGTAAATCCGGCATTTTTCCGATTCGTCTTTGGATTCTTCAGATCAATCTCTGTATGCGCTACATTCAGATCACCGCAGAAAATAACCGGTTTTGTCTCTTCCAGCTTTTTCAAGTATGTAAGAAAATCTTCCTCCCATTTCATACGATAATCCAGTCTTGCAAGCTCGCTCTGGGAGTTTGGTGTATACACGGTAATAAAGTAAAAATCTTCAAACTCCAATGTGATCACACGCCCTTCCTGATCGTGCTCCTCGATTCCAAGTCCGTAGCTTACGCTGATTGGTTCCTGCTTGGTAAATATTGCTGTCCCCGAATAACCTTTTTTCTTCGCATAATTCCAGTACTGATGATATCCCGGTGTGTCCAGTTCAAGCTGTCCTTCCTGCATCTTCGTCTCCTGAATGCAGAAAATGTCTGCGTCCGTCTCCTGAAAAAAATCCATAAATCCTTTTCCGGCACATGCACGGATACCATTTACATTCCATGATATGAATTTCATTTTAGTCTCCTGTGTTCTTGTCTTCTATTTTTTTCTTCCATTTTCAAAATTGACAGGCAAAATGTTCTCCTGCCTGCCTTTTGTTTCGTCGAAGTATGCTTTTTCTTCTATAGTAACGGCATTAGTAATACACTTTTCTTAAAAACAGACCCCTTGCCGGTGCCAGAAATCCTGCCAGGCTTCTGTCTTCTGCTGCAATGACGACCGGAATCATAGAGGCTTCACGCTCTCCTGTTCCGACCTCCAGAAGTGTGCCTGTCATAATCCGGACCATATGATACATAAACCCGGTTCCATAATAAGTAATACGGAGTTTTTCTCCATTACTTACAATTTTAATGTTGGTAACCCTGCGGACTGGATCCTTATTCTCACTGTCATCCGTAAAGCTTGTAAAATTCTTCGGTCCGATCATATAATCTGCTGCCTCACGCATTGCTTCGATATCCAGCTTATGTGGATAATGATAGCAATATCTTCTGGAAAATACATCGGGTTTCTCTCTGCAGTCAATATAATATTCGTACTTCTTGCCTTTTGCACTTTTTCTCGCATGGAACCCATTTTTCATCAGTTCCACTTTCATGATCCGGATATCTTCCGGTAAATATCTGTTAATGGAATCTTTCAATTCCTTTACATCATAAAGCTTGGAGAGCTGTACGCTGGCAACCTGTCCACGTGCGTGAACTCCTGCGTCAGTTCTCCCGGAGCCATCTACACGGACTCTGTATCCGACCAGTTTTCCGATGCTCCACTCCAATATATGCTGAATTGTATTATCTGTCGTTGCCTGTCTCTGCCACCCCTGATAGCGGGTGCCATCATAAGAAATTGTTAATTTGTATGTTCTCATTTTTCTTCCTTATCTAATATCTTCTTTAGCTCGTCCATAAAAGTATTCACATCTTTAAATTCACGGTATACAGATGCAAATCTTACATATGCTACTTCATCCAGGTCTTTCAGTTCGTCCATGACAAGTTCGCCGACCACACTGCTCGGAATTTCCTTTTCTTCCAGACTGAATACCTTTGTCTCTATATTGTTCACCGCCTGCTGGATCTTCTCTGTCGGCACCGGACGCTTATAGCATGCCCGGATAATTCCGTTTTCAATCTTCTGACGGCTGTACTGTTCTCTGTTGTTATCTTTTTTTATAATTATAAGAGGGATTGTCTCTATCTTTTCATAAGTTGTAAAACGCTTCCCACATATATCGCAGGCACGTCTTCTTCGAATGGAGCTTCCGTCCTCTGCAGGTCTGGAATCAATTACTTTTGTGTCAGGATTTCCACAATATGGACATTTCATATTCTTTCGCGCTCCTTTTCCTAATCTTTCCTTATTAGTATATCTTGTGGCGTACGAGAAGTCAAACCACTATTACTCCCATTTCCTGGACTTTTTCTTAAATTTTTCTTATTTTTTCTCATGCATTTCTACCAGTATGACATCTGGTCCGATTTTGCAAATGCATTTGTAAGGAATGATATATTCGGAACCGTCACAGAAGAAGTTACAGAACTTTGATGTCTTTGGAATAATAATTGCTTCGATCTGTCCACATTTTTCGTCAAAGACAAAATCTACAATGTAGCCTAATTTTTTCCCGTCACAGGCGTTGATGACTTCTTTTCCTTGAAAATCGTTCAGGCGCATATTCATCATCCACATATATTTTTAATATAATATATGCGGTAAGAATGTCGAGGTCCTTCATGGATTTATGCATTGTTTTTTCTTCTATAAACATATTTTGTCAGATTTTTTCTTCAAGAATCGCTTAAAATCTTGCCAATTTTAACCCACTCATGTATGATTAAAGGTAGAATACTTTTAGCAGGAGGCTATACTATGAAGAAACGAGTTGTTGTCGCTCTGGGACACCGGGCACTTGGAACAACATTGCCGGAACAGTTAGAGGCAGTGAAAAAATCAGCGAAAGTAATTGCCGATCTTATCCAGAACGGATATCAGGTAGCTATTACACACAGTAATGCACCTCAGGTCGGAATGATACATACCGCATTGAATGAGTTTGCAAAGCAGCATGAAGATTATACAGCAGCACCTATGTGTATCTGTTCAGCCATGAGTCAGGGATATATTGGTTATGATCTCCAGAACAGCATTCGCGAAGAGCTATTAAACCGTGGAATTTTCCGCACAGTCAGTACAGTTCTTACCAGTGTTGTTGTGGATCCTTATGATGAGGCATTCTATACACCAACCAAAGTTCTCGGCCGTTATCTGAATGCAGAAGAAGCTAATCTGGAGCGGAAAAAGGGAAATTATATCGTGGAAGAGCCGGGGAAGGGATTCCGTCGAATCGTATCTGCACCGAATCCAGTCAGTATTGTCGAGATTGATGCGATCAAAGCCCTGTTAGATGCAGATCAGGTTGTTATCGCATGTGGCGGCGGGGGAATTCCGGTACTTGAGCAGGACAATCATCTCAAAGGCGCCAGCGCTGTTATTGAAAAAGATCTGACTGCCGGTAAGATGGCAGAAGAGACAGATGCTGATATGTTGATCATTCTTACAAGTGTTGAGAAAGTTAAGATCCATATGGGACGTGCCGATGAAAAAGATCTTGGCGAGATTACAGTTGAGCAGGCTAAAAAATATATGGAAGAAGGACATTTTGGAGTTTACAACATGCTCCCGAAATTCAATGCTTCCGTAAACTTTGTAGAAGGCAGAGAAGGCAGAAGTGCACTCATCACTTCTTACGATAAATTAAACGAGGCGCTGGAAGGAAAGACCGGAACAGTGATTCGTTAGATTCCATCTTGAATTTAAAAATGTTTTTAAAAGAAAAGTATGGTTGATAACAAAAATCTCTCTCCATTGTTATCAACCATACTTTTTTGTCTATTCCTTTAATCCATATCCTGGGATTCCATCATTTCGAGACGTTCCACCGCCTCTGCAATGTTCATCTGCTCAATGGCCTTTTTTTCTTCAATCCTCATAAGTTCCAGACGCTTTACACGCTTGTCCAGTTCATTTTCTGTCAGATAATGATACACACTTTTGGGAACAAACTGTTTCCACTCCTGATCTGTGGCGATAAGCTCTCGTACTTTTGATCCAGTAATTCCTTTCTCTTCTTCCGTTTTTCTCCAAAGAATATTCACATCCAGGTCAAGACTTCGTAAAATCTTGTACTTTTCCTCATCCCAGGCATCAAACATTCCTACATAGTATACTGCTTCTTTTGGTGTATACTGTGCGATATACTCCGGCATGCTGATTGGGAATGGAATAAAATCATACTCTTTCGCAGGCACATTAAATTCTTCCATTGCACCGCGAATCATTTCACACCGCTCAAAATAGGTCAATGGATTTCCTGCTTTCGTTCCTCTGTTCTCATCATGCACCGTATCCCGCGTGTGCGCTCCATCCGGATTCGTGATTCCGATATATAATTTGTCGCAACGCATCTTTGCTGCAAGAATATACTCCATATGTTTCAGGTGAAGCACCTGAAATCTTCCATTTACAATTCCCGTTCTTGTCATTTGTATACCCGTTTCCTTTTTATTTCCCAATTAAATGTAATACTTCTTCTTTACTGATCAGTCCAAGCTGCTTTCCTGTCACTTCTCCGTTTTCAAATACAACAAGCATCGGGATGGACACAACCTTATACTGTCTTGCAAGATCCATGCACTGGTCTACGTCCACTTTGCAGATCTTTACGTCATCTACTTCTGCTGCCACTTCTTCAATAACCGGTCCAAGCATCTGACATGGTCCGCACCAGCCGGCCCAGAAATCAACCAGTACCTTTCCTTCTGCTTTCAATACTTCCTGTTCAAATGTATCTCCTGTTACATGTACAACTGCCATATATGCTTACCTTCCTTTCATCTATTCATTATCTGCACAGATTCATTTTTTATAACTGCATCTTTGTGCAGCCTGTCTGTACTATATTTTCTCTGACTTCATCTTAACGGCCGACGCTTACTCTGTCAAGGTATTCCCCGACCATTCGAAATTCATCTTCGTAAATACAGTTCGGCATCGTGCCGTCATGAACTTTCTGCCTGCACTCCTCGTAATCCATCCAGCGAACCGCTTCCACTTCTTCTTTCTGTAATTTAAGGTTTTCAATCTCCACTGGTTCTGTGTATACATAGACTGAACTAAGTTCTCTGTCCCGGAACATTTTCCCATAAAATTCTGCCTCAAATGCTCCGTAATGTACGCCTATGTAATGAAGCTCTTCCGGTTTTGCCTCAATACCAAGTTCTTCTTTCAGCTCACGAACGGCTGACTCAAGGATCTCATCTCCAGCGTCCACATGTCCTGCGGAGGATATATCATAGCTGCCCGGATTGGAATCTTTTGTCTGGCTGCGCTTCTGTAAAAGAACATCATAACCACTCTTCTCATTCGAACGCACAATCCACATATGCACTGTCGCATGCAGACTTCCTTCACGGTGCGCAACCACTCGCTCTCTCACGATTCCGGTTTTACTGCCGTCTGGATTTAAAATATCAAAAAGCTCCATTGGATTTCCATTCAACACTGCTGACACCAGTGTATCATGACCATCATAGACAAGCTTCAGTGAGAAGAATGGCTCTTCATCTGCAAGAAGCCGTAAAAATATCCGGTCTCCTTCCCAAATATTTAGTTTCAACACGTCCTCTTTTTTCACCCATTCCAGTTCACCTTCATCGCATGCTATGGGTTTTCCTTCGAATTTATCAGCAGTAAACAGATGCATATACTCTGTCACACCATTTCCGGATACAAAGGTCACAATCCCACGGAACCGATAAGAAGTCAACGTATATCCTGTCTCCTCTTTCACTTCACGAAGCACACACTCCTCCGGACTTTCATCTGCTTCAAAATGTCCGCCCACACCGATCCATTTATCCTTATTCACATCATTTTTCTTCACTGTACGGTGAAGCATTAGATATTGCCCATCTTTTTCTATATAACATAAAGTACTAAGTGATGTCATTATTGGTTTCCTCTTTTCTTATAAATAATGGCTGATAAATAATGTAATTCACTGGATTTCCATTACACTGAAAAATGTGCTATACTAGCACTGATCGCCAGATTACTTTTTTATTATAGACATTATACAGGAGAAATGCAATGAATCGAAATATCGATTATATCATAGATGAAGACAGTGCCGGCCTTAGAGTTGAGCAATTCTTACGCCGAAAGCGCTACTCCGGGCAGAATCTGTCGGAGATTAAAAGAATGCCGAAAAGTATCCTTGTAAATGGGGTACATTATTATATGCGTCAGGAACTTTCTACAGGAGATCATCTGCAAGTGCGGATCTGTGAAACACAAAATTCCGAGAAAATCCCACCGACGAAACTTCCACTTGATATCGTTTATGAAGATGAAGATCTTCTTGTGCTGAACAAGCCTGCCGGCATGCCGATTCACCCGTCTTTAAATAATTACACAAACTCTATAGCAAATGCTCTGGCTTACTACTTTCAGTCTCAGGGGAAACCTTTCATTTTCCGGTGTTGTAACCGTCTGGACCGGGATACTTCGGGACTTACTATTGTGTCCAAGCATCTGGTCAGTGGCAGTATTCTCTCGGACATGACAAAATACCGTGAAGTCCACCGGGAATATCTCGCGATTGCACGAGGTTCTGTCACACCTTCCGAAGGAACCATCCAGGCTCCGCTCGGGCGCAAGGAAGGAACCATCATCGAACGGACCGTAGACTGGGAACATGGAGAAGATGCAGTCACCCATTATAAAGTGGTAAAAGAAGCAAATGGGCACAGCCTTGTCTCTCTTCGTCTTGAGACCGGCCGCACCCACCAGATCCGTATTCATATGAAATATCTCGGTTATCCACTGATTGGTGACTACCTGTACAACCCAGACATGGAGTACATGACACGTCAAGCTCTGCACTCCCACCACATGGAATTCACCCACCCGATTACCGGAGAACATATGAGTTTCACTGCACCGCTGCCAGAAGATATGGCGCGGGTTATGCAGGAATAATTCAAGAATTTTATCAGAAATATTTCTTCAACTCATTTTGACGATTTTCACAATTTGTGATCATTACATTTTCAATGCTCTTTTCTTTTAACAAGGAGCGGATCTTCTCGGCCCGCTCCTTGCGGATTTCATCGTCACATTTATTCAGAACGACACAATATTTCCGGTCTTCCACGCCTTTTCGTGCACCTTGCACTGATGAAAGGATTTTTGCAATATCCTCTTCTGCTATCAGATGTTTATAACTCGTATTTAAAAACTGAACTGCAAGGTCTTTTCGAAAGCAGACTTCTTCTAATGGCTTTCCTAATGCGTCCATTCCCACAACCGCAATGACATCTGTACACTCCGGAATAATGACTGGTTCTTTTTCAATTGGCACCTTACAAGGAAGATGTTTTGCTCCGTCCGCTTCAATTAGTACAACCTCCGCTTCCTGCAGCACCTCCTGTAAAAATACCGGCTCTGGTATGCTCATTTTTCTTACAGATTTCTCAGCTATTTTCTGCCCGTCTGTTTCAGACTTCTTAGCGTTTTCACAATCTGTACCGATGACCGCAATCTGGTCAGATTTCCAGAGACTTCTCACTTCTTCAATATTCCGCGCACGGATTTCTTCTGGCGGGGTCTGCAAATGTGTACTTGTCGTCACAATTACTTTTTTTCCTTCTTCTCTGAAAATTTCAGCCAGCGCATACATGGTCGTTGTCTTGCCACCACCGCCGACCAGCGAAATGACTTTTCTTTCTCTCTCAGCCAATTTTTCATCTCCTCGCGTTTTTTCTAGTTCACCTTTTACAAGTTTTCTCCCGTTTCAGTCGATGCTGGCTATAGCAGATGCGCTTCCACCCACGCCAGTATATCCTCGTAAACCACCTGCCGGTCCAGCTCGTTTAATATCTCATGGCGGTCTTTCTCATAAAGCTTAAGGGACACATCTTTAATTCCACATTCCCGATACGTTTTTGCTACATTTTCCACACCTTTTCCGAAGTTTCCAACAGGATCGTCTGATCCTGCCACCAGATACAACGGCAAATCTTTTGGGATCTTTTCAATATTCTCTTTTTTCTGTGCATACTCAATGCCACAGAACATATGATAATATGCATTGACTGTAAAGCGGAACGTACACCATGGATTCGCCAGATAGGCGTCCACCTCTTTTTCATCACGCGTCAGCCAGTCCTTATCTGTTCTGGCAGGCTCAAACCGTTTATTATATCCACCAAATGCCATGTTATCCACAAATGTACTCCGGTAATCATCACCTTTAAATGCGGCGATGACTTTGCACAGTAATTTCCCAAAAAATAATGCGGCTCCCGGCTGTGCTCCGGTTCCCATGACTATGACTCCGGAAAGCCCAGGTCCGTACATTTCCATATACTGACGGATCAGGAAAGACCCCATACTATGCCCAAGCATAAAATACGGCTTATCCGGATATTTTTTCTGCGTTATTTCCCGAAGTTTGTGAATGTCACCGATTACATATTCATTTCCATTCGTTTTATGAAAATATCCATAATATTCTTCATTTTGCACAGATTTTCCATGTCCCAGATGGTCATGCCCGACCACGTAAATTCCATGTTCGTTCAGATATTTTGCAAATGCATCATATCGGTCGATAAATTCGACCATACCATGACATAACTGCATAACCGCATGGATTTCCCCCTCCGGCTCCCATTCGATTGCATGAATCTGTGTCACTCCGTCCCGCGACGGATATTGAAATTCCCGCTTCATAATCTAGTCCTCCACCCACTCGAATGCACGACCAACTGCTTTCTTCCAGCCTTTTAACAAATGTTGTCTCTTTTCGTCTGTCATGTCTGCATGGAATGTTCGGGACAGTGCCCAGTTTGCGCGCACGTCCTCTACATCTTCCCAGTAACCCACTGCAATTCCTGCAAGATATGCCGCTCCGAGAGCTGTTGTCTCCACACACTGTGGTCTGAGCACATCAACACCAAGAATGTCGGACTGGAACTGCATCAGAAAATTATTATTTGATGCACCACCATCTACTTTGAGTGTCCGGATCTGTACACCAGATTCTTCTTCCATCACTTTCAAAATGTCATTGGTCTGGTACGCCATAGATTCCAGTGCCGCCCGGATAAAATGTTCTTTTTTGCAGCCTCTTGTGATGCCCACGACCGTACCTCTTGCATATGGATCCCAGTACGGCGCTCCGATTCCGGTAAATGCCGGAACAAGATAAACGCCTGCAGTATCTTCGACCGCAGTTGCATAACGCTCCGTATCTGCCGCTTTGCGGATCATACGCATCTCATCACGCAGCCACTGGATTGCCGCTCCTGCCACAAAAATACTTCCTTCTAATGCATACTGGACGGTTCCGTCTGCGCTGGCTGCAATAGTCGTAAGCAGTCCATTTTCTGAAGTCACAGCCTTTTCTCCTGTATTCATAAGCAGGAAACAGCCGGTTCCATATGTATTCTTCACTTCTCCGGCATCAAAACAGCACTGGCCGAACAATGCTGACTGCTGGTCACCTGCTGCCCCGGCGATTGGAATACTCTCGCCAAACATACCGACTTCTGTATATCCGAAAATTCCACTGGACGGTTTTACTTTTGGCAGCATGTTCTTTGGAATCTTGAAATAATCCAGAATCTTCTGATCCCAGTCTAATTTATGAATATCGAACATCATCGTTCTGGAGGCATTGGTGTAGTCTGTCGCATGTACTTCCCCACGGGTCAGATTCCAGATCAGCCATGTATCAATTGTTCCAAAAGCAAGGTCTCCATTTTCTGCCTGCTCCCGGGCTCCCTCTACATAATCTAAGATCCATGCCACTTTTGACGCTGAAAAATATGCATCAGGTATCAGTCCTGTCGTCTCTTTCACATAGTCCGTCAGACCATCTTCTTTTAATTGATCGATCCGTTCTGCAGTTCTGCGGCACTGCCACACGATTGCATTGTAAATCGGCATACCCGTCTCACGGTTCCACACAACCGTCGTCTCTCTCTGATTCGTAATTCCAATGGACGCAATCTCATCAGCACTTGCACCGATTTTACTGATTGCTTCGGTCGCAACAGATAACTGAGAGGCCCAAATCTCCATCGGATCATGCTCGACCCAGCCCGGTTTTGGATAAATCTGCTCAAACTCTTTTTGCGCTACACTGCAAATATTTCCTTTTTTATCAAACAAAATACATCTGGAACTGGTTGTCCCCTGATCCAGAGCCATTACATATTTTTTCATACACGTTCTCCCATCTTCTTTGTAGCGATTACCGGTACATTTGTCCCCGCAATATCCTGCACAATTATCTGCCCCATTTCCACTGGCGCTTCTACGACAACATGTTTTAATTCTCGCACACATTCTAATACTTTCGCCTTAGGAATATCCGTCTTCGTGCGCACCGGAAGCATGCGCCCGTCACTCATTTTCACCGTACTTGTCACGGTACGCTCCGGACTTACCAGTTCCTTTCTGGCATAAGCATCTCCGCGCTTGCAAGTATTTCCTGTAACACTTATAACCTCTCCACGTTCCAATACTGCACATAATTCACATCCAAGAGGGCAGCCGATACAGATTAGTTTCTTCTCCTCCATAGTCTATCCCTCCTTCACCGTGATGATAAGCTGTTGTAAATCCGGATATTTTAAAAGTTCTTCCCTGCCAAGCAGAATCTCTTCCATCTCCCCAGGTGCTACGACTGGACGTTTCTTTGTCTTAATCCGTTTCTCGCTATTCTCTTCCTTACAGTATACATCGACTGCACAGTTTTTTACAACTTTTCCGACACGAAACCGCACTTTCAATTTATCCGGCATCTTGGACAAATGAATGGCAGATGGAACGGTATAGCGGACACAGCCAGTAGAAATGAGTGGAATCACTGGATCATTATTATCATTCATCTTGGAGGCCTTACCTATATCTGAATCACTATACTGACTCTCTTGGTCTATGCCAGGATTACTGCTTTGATTCTCTTGTAAAATGTATCTCGCCGCACATGTTCCTGCTCTGTCCGCTTCCTCTGATACAAAATCCACAAGATCATGAACATGAAGCACATTTCCACAGGCAAATACTCCCGACACATTTGTCTCCAGACTCTCGTCTACAACCGGTCCGCTGGTCACTGGATTTAATTTCACGCCCAGTTCCCGTGACAATTCATTTTCCGGAATCAATCCACAGGATAACAACAGAGTATCACATGCATATTCTTCTTCCGTTCCCGGAATTGGCTTTCCTTTCTCATCGACCTTGGCAAGCGTAATTCCTGTCACCCGTTCTTTTCCATGAATATCAACGACTGTATGGCTTAACTTCAGTGGAATATCATAGTCATTCAGACACTGCACAATATTTCTCTTTAGTCCACCGGAATAAGGCATCAGTTCCGCAACTACTTTTACATGTGCCCCTTCCAGTGTCATACGTCTTGCCATGATCAGTCCGATATCACCAGAACCTAAAATCACGACTTCACGTCCTGGCAGATAACCTTCCATATTTACAAGTCTTTGTGCCGTTCCGGCACTGTAGATTCCAGCCGGGCGATATCCCGGAATATTAAGCGCTCCTCTTGGGCGCTCCCGGCAACCCATGGCAAGTATTACTGCCTTTGCCTGAATCTGAACGATACCTTCCGTACGACTAACCATAGTGATAATTTTATCTGTATATTTCTTCTTGCTATATTTATCTTGATCTGCTTCTGAATATTTTTCTTTGTTATATTCACACTGATCTGCTTGAAGACTACTCTTATACTGGCTCATGCTTTGAATGCTCAGCACCATGCTATCGATCACATATGGAATCCCGGCGTCTTTTACCTGCTCAATATAACGTCCTGCATATTCCGGTCCAGTCAGCTCTTCTTTAAATGTGTGAAGTCCGAAACCATTGTGAATACACTGGTTTAAAATTCCGCCAAGTTCTTTGTCTCTTTCTACGATTAAAATGTCCTTTATTCCCTGCTTTCTTGCTCCAAGCGCTGCTGCAAGTCCTGCAGGACCGCCTCCGATAATGACTAAATCACAAGTTTTCATTCCTGCCCCTCCCTACAGCCTGTCCTTATTTGTCCCTACAATGATTCGGGAATCCGGATTATTTTTACATATTTCTTCCAACGGAATTCCACACTCTCTGGACAGTATCTCCATAATCCTCGGTGTACAGAAACCTCCCTGGCATCGTCCCATGCCTGCCCGGACTCTTCGCTTTACTGCATCCAGCGTCCGCGCTCCAAGCGGCCTTTTGATTGCATCCAGAATCTCTCCCTCAGTCACTGTTTCGCAGCGACATATAATCTGACCGTACGCTGGGTCTGTCCGGATCAGTTCCTTTTGCTCCTCCAGACTCAGCTCTGCAAAATGTACAATGCCTTTTCTTGTCTCGATAAAATTCTTTTTCTCTCGTAAACCTCCTAAATGCTTCTGGTCCTCTGGATTTTCCAAAGCTCCTGCGTTTTCAAAGCTTCCTAAATTCCACGGATTATCTGCGTTTTCCACCATTTTTTTTACTATTTCACAGACATAAATTCCGATTGCCGGAGCACTTGTAAGTCCCGGTGATTCGATTCCTGCCACATCGATAAATCCAGGCACATCAGAAAGTTCCTCAATCCGGAAATCTCCACCTTCTTCATGTGCACGAAGTCCTGCAAATGATGTAATGACCTGGCGTGTCGGAATGCCTTTTACAGATTTCACAGAATCATTTAACACCTTATCAAGTCCCGCTCTTGTCGTCGCATTATCTTCTTTATCCGGAACGTCTTCGGCAGTTGGCCCGATCATCAGATTGCCATGTATGGTCGGAGTTACCAGAACACCTTTTCCCATTTTCCCTGGCACTTGAAAAATAGTATGACTGACCAGAGTTCCCGCATTTTTATCAAGGAGACAATATTCTCCCCTTCGCGGTGTAATGTGAAGTTTCTTCTCACTGACCATGTTGTGGATTTCGTCCGCATAAACTCCGGCAGCATTGATTACATATTTTGAATATAATGTTCCCTGATTTGTAATGACTTCAAATCCACTTACTTGATTGCATCTCTGTATATCCTGCACACACGTTCCAAATTGGAACTTTACACCATTGATTGCTGCATTTTCTGCATAAGCAATATTCATAAGAAATGGACAGACAATTCCTCCGGTTGGTGCATAAAGCGCCGCATACACAGAATCTGCAAGTGCCGGTTCCAGTTCAAGCGCCTCTTCCCTTGTCAGGATTCTTAACCCTTCCACTCCATTTTCTTTGCCTCGCTCTTTCAGTTCTTCTAATTTTGAAAGTTCTTCCTCGTTCTGGCAGACAACTAGTGAACCATTTCTTCTAAACGGAAAATCCAGCTTTTTTGCCATCTCTTCCATCATAAGATTTCCCTGAACATTCAGTTTCGCTTTCAATGTATCTGGCTTTGCATCATGTCCTGCATGAACAATTCCACTGTTCGCCTTACTCGTCCCCTCACAGACATCACTTTCCTTATCCAGCACACAGATTTTCAAATCATAACGTGATAATTCCCGTGCCACAGCACAACCTGAAACACCCGCACCGATAATGATGATGTCATATTTCAAATCCGACATACCACGACCTCCTTGTTACATATTTCATCTCGTATGTGATTTTGTCTTTTTTGTACACACTAATTATAACTTTATTGTAACGGATTCTGAATTGCGCGACAACACACAATGAACGAGAATTGTATTCTTTTGATATAATTCTAATTCGCGCGAGTGCGCATCCTGCCGGAGGCTTTTTGTATAATAGGAAATGCGACTTTCTATATACAAAAAAAGTGACTGGTTCATACCAATCA
>ERZ838399.2067-NODE-2067-length-16193-cov-2.847007_pt1 | contig 16193 bp, 14 predicted proteins | sample MGYA00519683_ERZ838399 | MGnify/ENA primary metagenome ERZ838399 (study PRJEB31850, sample SAMEA3708833) | human gut metagenome | biome: human gut; feature: human-associated habitat; material: faeces | place: China | collected 2014 ...
TTCTGTGCATACATGATTGCAATGGTAGTTGGTGAGTGTATCAACTTCCCAATCCAGAGAAGCTTCGTATTTCGCAGTAAAGGTAACATCTGGTATCAGGGAATGTGGTATCTGATCGCATTCTGTATCGTAACCTGTATCGTAAACTCTATCAACTGTATCTGGGTTGCTGTTGCAGGAATGTTCGTACCGGACTGGCTGTATAACATCGGAACGACCGTATTAAACGGTGGTGTATCTATGGTGGTATTCTTCTTTGTTAATAAAATCATCTTCCCGGAAGGGGAAGCAAAAAAAGCGGAAGCTTAAGATTTATGGAGCTGCTGTACTGAGAAATTGGTACGTAGCTCTTTTTATGTAGATTTTATTTTTGATTGTGGGTGTTGTTTTTGCTGTGTCAGCAGCAAAATTAATAAAAATTTTATTTGTTTCATAGTCTTTTTTATGATATTGTAAATTTACAATTCATTGAGATATGTGTGGCGTATCTTCTATATGGATTCAAAAATTCTTTAAAGTTTTCAATATGAATGGTTTCCCTCCTAATCGTACATTGGCAATTGAATAGGAACTTTACATTATGCTATAATATCACCAGCGAAAGGCGGTGATAGCATGGAGGATAATGGAATGACAAGAGAAGAACTTATCAGTTTGACAATTGACAAATATACGGATCTGCAGCGCATTAAAAAATCCAATGGCGGTGTGGAGAACAAAGAACTTGATTATCAGATTAAGGTCACACTTGCAAAGTTATCTTCACTTGGTATATCCGTCGAAGATATTACATTGTAGATTGTGAAAAATTTATCAGGGTGTGGAGCCAAAACTATGGCTTCGCACTCTTCTCATCTGGGAGAAGGTTATGTTAAAAATAGCAATCGTAGAGGATGAACGTGAGTGTCAGGAAGCACTCATCGAGCATCTGAGAAAATATGAAAAAGAGAAAAACGAAGCATTTATCGTAAGAATTTTTAATGACGGCATAGATATTCTGGATGACTATTCTGCGGACTATGACCTGATTTTTCTGGATATCCATATGAAATATCAGGATGGAATGACAACCGCAAAGAGAATCCGCGAAGTGGATGCGGACGCACAGATCGTGTTCATCACGGCGCTGGCGCAGTATGCAATAGAGGGCTACAAGGTAAATGCGCTGGATTTTATTTTAAAACCGGTTGTTTATGAGCAGCTTGCGATGACCATGGACAAAGTGCTGGCAGTAACGTCAAAGTACCACAAGGAAAAACAGCTTCTGGTTGCAGAAGGGGAACGAAAATGCAAGATATCTACCGAGGATATTTTATATATTGAGGTTGTGGGACATGATATGTTCTTCCACACAAAAGATAAGGTGTATTCAAAACACGGAATCCCTTTAAAAACAATGGCAGATGAACTGGCGGAATATTATTTTGTCAAAAGCGGGCAGTCACAGCTTGTGAATCTGCGGCATGTGGATGAGGTGAAGAAAGATACTGTTTATGTGGGCGGAACGCAGATATTTTTAAGCCGGAGCAGGAAAAAAGAGTTCTTAGAGGCATTTGCCGATTACGTCGGAATGGAGATTTGAGATGGAAGTGACAAGTTTTAATTTCCTATACATGTTAGAAATGCTGCTTCCGGCGATCGGACTTTGTATACCATTGAAAAAAAGAAAACATGGCATGGGAAAAGCGATGGCAATCATAATTGTGGGTACCTGTCTGCTTGGTGTCTTACCCATTTTTTACATAAAATACTACGGGACGGAAATGCAGCAGGGGATTTTGTGGGTGGAATCCGTCATTCTTATGTTTGTGTGGTTTGTTTTGATATGGGCGATACTGATTTTTTCAATCTATTTCTGTACGGAAAGCAGTATCTATGAGGCGATGTACATTTTTGCCTTAAGTTATGGTGTGGAACATATTTTTTACTGTATTCGGGTTCTCGTGGAACATTTTACAAGTGGAATCATAGGAAACAAACATCCGCTTGTATACATTCCGTGTCTTGCAGGCTCTTTTCTTCTGGCGTATTTCTGGTTTGCAAAAGGAACCGTGTATGAGGGAAAATACCCGATCGGGGCGATTTCCGCGACTACAACATCCGTTGTTTTAATGGGAATTGTGTGGGGACTTAGCATTGTGATGGACTATCTGGGGTATGCGCATATACATAGCATTTATGCAATCCTGTGTTGTCTGTTTATTCTGACGAATCAGCGGGAACAGATGAAAAGGGAGACAGAGCGCATCGAATTTTCACAGAAAGAACAGCTCTGGGAAAAGACAAAGCTGCGTTACGAGATGTCCAAGGAGAGTATCGCAGTTGTAAACCAGCATTATCATGACATGAAACATCAGCTCATGATTTTATCGACGATGAGTGATGAGGATAAGCGCAAGGCAAAGTTACAGGATATGGAGAGTAAAATTGCTGCTTATGATGCGGTGGTCCGAACCGGAAATGAATATCTGGATACCGTTTTAACCGAGAAAAAACTGACCTGTCAGAGTAATCAGATTTCCATGAGCTGTATTGCAGATGGGAGTCAGCTTGCGTTTATGGATGAGCTTGACCTATATACTTTATTCGGCAATGCCCTTGATAATGCGATCGAGGCAAACCGGAAAATTTCAAACGTACATGAACGCTGGATATCTGTGCAGATACAGAACAAAAAAGGAATCCTTCTGGTGGAGATTGTGAATCCTTATGAGGGAAGTCTGGTCTATGACAGTAACCATATGCCGGTTACGTCCAAGCAGGATACAGGAAGTCACGGATTTGGAACAAAAAGCATGAAGAACATTGTCGAGCATTACGGCGGTCAGATGGTCATAAAGACTGAACAGAACAAATATCTGCTCCGCATGATTTTCCAAAATCCGCATGGACGATAAAAACATATGGGAACCCGTACAATATCGGATTTTGCAAAAAACAACGGAATATGTCTCTCAAAATGCAGGTTACGTCCAAACCTGCATTTTTCTTTTCTTTCGTGTTATTTTTATGGTAAATAGAAGCAGCAAAACCTTTCATAGTCTTGAGTTTTGTTGCCGGAAGTGAATTTTTTAAGAGGAGGAAACTATGAGTAAAGCCAGAAAAATAATAGGAACAACAATACGTTCTGTGCTGATCATTTTATTTGCAGTGATCATCGCAGTCGTAAACACCATCCTTCCGAATTATGCGAGAATGATGGACAGTATGATCGGGGGGATCAACACACAGATTGATAATTCCGACGTAGATACAACAGGTCTTGATCTTACGTATAACAAAGCAGATTATACGACGGACAGTATCAAAGAAGCAGAGGCAGCGCTTCATCAGCAGATCGCAGATGAGGGGACAGTGCTTTTGAGTAATGAGGGAATCCTGCCAATGGCACAGGATACGGAGTTCAGCTTTTTCAGTGTAAATTCAGCAACTGTTTCCGCCAGTGATTCTATGCTGGGAGGAAGAAATCTGACACAGATTTTCGAGGACGCAGGAGCAAAAATCAATACAACTTTAATGGATTTTTATTCAGAGCAGTCGAAAGAATACGGACTCAGCTCCGGTTCGATCAGTTTTGGTGACGCAGAAGATTTTGCAATCCATGAAGTTCCGTTATCCGTATTACAGGAGAACACAGAGGTCATGGATTCGGTAAAGAATACCGTGCCGGTTTATTTCTTAAAGAGAGTGGCAGGCGAAGGCCGTGACATGCCGCGTTCCATGTACAATCATGCGGAGAGTGAGGAAGATAAGGCAAAAAGTTATCTGGAGCCTGATTCCACAGAGCTGGAAATTATTTCTTATTTAAATGACAACTTTGATAATGTGATTCTTGTAACCAATTCCAACGCTGCATTAGAGCTTGGTTGGGTAAAAGATTACGAGAATGTCAAAGCAGTGCTTTCCTGCACCGCAATCGAGTCCATTCCATACATTCTGACCGGACAGGTAAACCCATCCGGAAGAACGGTAGATACGTTTGCAGCAGATGCATCCAAATCTCCGGCTGCACAGAATTTTGGCGATTATCAGTATGTGGATGAGAACGGAGAACTGACAAAATATAACTATGTGACTTACGAAGAGGGAATTTATGTAGGTTACAAATATTATGAGACACGTTATGAGGATGCCGTTTTAAATCAGGGAAATGCAGGAGATTATGATTACACAGAGGAAGTGGTCTATCCATTTGGTTATGGTCTTTCCTACACAACCTTTGACTGGTCGAATATGCAGACAACATGGTCTGGTGACGAGTGCACCGTGACTGTTGATGTGGAAAACACCGGAGATATGGCAGGAAAAGATGTCGTAGAAATCTACGCACAGTCCCCATATACCGAGTACGACAAAGCAAACGGAGTAGAGAAAGCTTCCGTACAGCTTGTAGCCTACGGCAAGACAAGCGAACTTGCACCGGGCGAGAAAGAGACGGTAACCTGTACATTCTCCAAAGAGCAGTTAAAAGCTTATGATGAAAACGGAGCAGAGACATATATTTTTGACGCAGGTGATTATTACATCACAGCAGCTGCTAACGCACATGCAGCAATTAACAATATTCTTGCGGCGAAATCTGAGAAGCCAGCTCAAAAAGCAGAATTTGTATCTGTATACACACCAGATAACACAGACACCGATGTGACAACCTACGCAACAGATTCTTACTCGGGTGTGACAATCACAAACCAGTTACAGGATTGCAAGGCAGACGTAACTTATCTGACAAGATCAGATTGGGAGGGAACTTTCCCGACACATGACGGAGAGGCAGGAACTCAGATCAGTACCTGGGGAAATGAGATCAATGGTGAAGATGGAGTTTCCTATACATATGTGAAAACAGCGTCCGATGATCTGATCGCAGAGCTTGACAGCTTTTCAAGCGGTACAGATGTTGCTCCGGAGACACTTGCAGACACACAGATTGTCTATGGTGCAGATAATGGATTAACATTGATTAACATGAGGGGACTTGATTTTGACGATTCGCTCTGGGATGACCTTTTAGATGAACTGACTGCAGATGAGATTTATAATACGATCGGCGTGTCCGGTTATGGTATTGAATACATTGATTCTGTAGAAAAACCTTTTAATATTGATGCGGACACCGCAGCAGGATTGATTTATGGTGGTACAGGAGCAATGTTCCCAAACGCAATGACGCTTGCACAGACATGGAACTTAGACCTTGCCAGTGAATATGGAACAATGATCGGAAACGAAGGATTGCTCGGAGGAGCTGATGGCTGGTATGCACCATCCATGAATATCCACAGAACACCATATTCCGGTCGTAACGGAGAGTACTATTCCGAAGATGCATTCCTCTCAGGAGCCGTTGCCTCCAGAGAAGTTTACGGAGCTGCTTCCAAAGGTATGTATACTTACATCAAGCATTTTGCATTCAACGATCAGGAAAACCATCGTGGTGACCGTGACGGACAATTCAGTGTTGCCACCTGGTTTAATGAACAGTCTGCAAGAGAGATTTATCTTGTACCATTTGAGATGTGCATGAAAGTCGGCGACGTTACCTTAAATTATGTCGAGAAACAGGAAGATGGAAGCTATGCGAACGCATCAAAATCAATCCGTGCTTCACAGGGTGTTATGACTTCCTTCAACAGAGCCGGTGCAACCTGGGCAGGCGGTGACTATGGACTGATCACAGGAATCCTTCGCAACGAGTGGGCATTTGATGGAATCGTTATGACAGACAATGCCAATACCGGTGTATTTATGGATGGCTACCAGATGACGGAGGCGGGGGCAGATGTGAAACTGACAAGCCTTCCGGCATCTGCAAGATACAATTTTGACAAGAGTGATCCTGCAACTTACTACTATGCAAGACAGGCAATGCACCGTGTACTTTACACGATCGCAAACAGCAAGAGCATGAATGGCGCAATGCCGGGTTCCCAGATCAAAGACGGAATGAGAATTTCAGACAAAATCAAACTGGCAATTGATATTATCTTTGGTCTGCTGATCGTTCTGGAAGTTTACAGGATTTTCCGGTTGTTCAGACCGACAAAGAAAAAACTTGCAAAGCTTCAGGCAAAAGCTGAGAAAAAAGCACAGAAAAAACAGATGTAAAAGTGACAGGACTTCTTTACATCAATGTAAAATTTATGTAAAATAGTAAATACAAAAAGAGCAGAACTGCGATCATATCTGAAGTAGTTTTGCTCTTTATTTTTACTGGAAAATATGAGGCGATGGGAGACAGTGTATTTTTCGGGGAATAGCAAAGGAGAGAAAAATATGAGAAAAAACTGGGCAGCATTGGCACTCACAGGCATGTTATGCCTGACAACTTTTGCAGGAACACAGACTGTTTCCGCTGAGACAGCAGATTCCGCAAAACAGGTGGATATTGTATTCACACATGATACACATTCCCACCTTAACACATTTACGACGGTGGTGGATGATGCAGAGAAAGAAGTGGGAGGATTTGCGAGGATCAACACCTTAATTCAGGAGCAGAAAGCGAAAAATCCTGACACGCTGGTGATTGATGGCGGTGATTTTTCCATGGGAACACTGATCCAGACTGTTTTTGAGACGCAGGCGGCAGAAATCCGTATGTTAGGCTATATGGGATGCGATGTGACCACACTCGGAAACCACGAATTTGATTACCGTTCCAAAGGACTTGCAAATATGTTGAACAGTGCGGCGGAGTCCGGGGATGATCTTCCGGCAATGGTTGTCTGCAATGTGGATTGGGAATCCATGGAGGCAACAGGCTTAAGTGAGGGACAACAGCTGATCAGAGACGCATTTGATGAGTACGGGGTCAGTGACTATGTTGTATTGGAAAAAGGGGATACAGACATAGCTGTCGTAGGCGTTTTTGGTAAAGATGCACTTGCCTGTGCGCCGACCTGTGAACTTTTATTCAAAGATCCAATCAAGGCGGTAAAAGAAACGGTCGAAGAGATCAGGGAGAACGAGGATGTTGATATGATCGTCTGCGTTTCCCACAGCGGAACCTGGGAGGACGAGAGTAAATCAGAGGATGAAAATCTGGCAAAGGCAGTGCCGGATCTCGATCTGATCTTAAGCGGTCACACACATACAACACTGGAAGAGCCAATTGTCCATGGAGATACCTATGTGGTATCCTGCGGTGAATATGGTAAGAATCTCGGCGAGCTTTCCATGACACAAAAGGCAGATGGACGCTGGGAGATGACTTCTTACGAACTTGTGCCGGTCACAACAGACGTTGATCAGGATACAGAGACACAGAACGCCATTGATCAGTTTATGGATACTGTGGACACCGACTATTTGGCACAGTTTGGCTATACCAAAGATCAGGTGTTAGCGGAAAATGACGTGGATTTCTCCACACAGAAAGATCTGGAAAATATTCATGAGGAACACAACCTCGGCGATATTATGTCGGACGCCTATGTGTATGCGGTGGAAAATGCAGCCGATTATGACGGTGTTCCGGTGGATGTTGCAGTCGTTCCAAGTGGAACGGTACGTGATACTTATGCAAAAGGTGACATTACAGTAGAGCAGGTGTTCAATTCCTTTTCCCTTGGAATCGGTGCAGACGGAGTGCCTGGCTATCCGCTGATCAGCGTGTATCTGACCGGAAAAGAGTTAAAGACGGCAGCGGAGATCGACGCATCCGTTTCTGATTTTATGACAACGGCGAGATTATATTGCAGCGGACTTGATTTTACTTACAATCCAAACCGCATGATCTTAAATAAAGTGACAGATGTGTATTTGGACGATGGTACACAGAGAATTGAGCTTGAGGATGATAAATTATACCGCGTGGTCGCAGACCTTTACAGCGGACAGATGTTAAGTGCCGTAACAGATATGTCTTACGGACTGTTATCACTGGTTCCAAAATACGCCGACGGAACACCGATCGAAGACTTCGAGGATGTCATCATCACAGAGAACGGAAAAGAGTTAAAAGCGTGGGATGCGATCGCAAGATACATGGAGTCATTTGAGGACACAGACGGCGACGGAATAGCCAATGTGCCGGAATACTACAGCACCACACATTACAGAAAACAGGTAGATGACAGTAGGAATATCGTTGACCTTGTAAAAAATCCAAATAAATTTACTGCTATCATTGTTGGTGCGATTGCGGTGTTGATTTTACTTGTCATTTTCATTATAGTATTAATTAAGAAAATTGTGAAAAAAGTAAAATCCCGTAAGATGAAAAAGTAAAAAATTTTTCCGGTATCAGTGGATCATTCGGACATACGTTGAAAAAGAAGTTTACATAAGTCGGGATTGGTAGGGAGATTCAAAATGAGCGCACAGGACAACATGGAAAAGGTTCTCAGGGAATTACATGTCCTTTTATCAAAAAGCAATCCATATGAGAGAGATTCTAACTATCTGGTCGTAAATAAGAAAGAGATGCTGGATATTTTAAAACAGCTTGCAGTCTGCATGTCAGAAGTTATGGATGAGTATGAACTGACACAGCAGGGCAGGGAGCAGGCGCAGCGGGAAAACCGGAAGATCGGGGAAGAAATCATCAATGACGCCAGAGCAAAAGCAGAGGACGTTTATGCCGCGTCGGTTATGTATACGGATGAAGCGCTCCGGCGGATACTTGATATTATGGATGAGGCGAATGAGTCTGTGAAAGCGGTCTATGACAGCATGGGAGAAAAGCTTGCAAATGAAAGAAAACTGGTTTCCGGTGACAAGCTGGAATTAAAGAGTCTGCTGCAGGATCTTAAGGATACGGACAAATACATGGGTATTATTGAGGAGCGGAATAAGAAGATCGCGAAGGAGAAGAAATGGAAAGAAGAGGATACGGAATCTTCTCCTTATGCAGCAGTGAAGCCAGAGATCAAGATCAACCGCGATTATTTTGAACAGCAGGGAATCTCGTTTGAAGAACCGGAGGAAGAACAGCCGGAAGAAAAAACAGAGAAAGCTGCCCCTGAGATCAGCGTGAATCTGGATTCTGAGTACTTTAAGTGGAAAGAGCAGGAAGGAAAAGAAGAGGATTCAGAGGATGAGAAACAGCCAGAGAAAAAAGGATTCTTTGGAAAATTTATGAAATAAAATTAATTGTGTACAACCTATTGACAAAGATGCCAATAGGTTGTATTTTATTATACATAAAGATTGAACGCAATTAAATTGCATGCAATATAAAAGGAGAGAAAAACAATGAGTAAATTTTATGATTTTGAAGCGGAAGATGTAATGTGTAACATGCATAAAATGGAGGAAATCAGGCACCGGCACCAACGAGGAGATCGTGTCATTCTGTGATGCAAAGTTTGGAATCACATTCAAGCACTATGCAAAAATTGACGTGAACGGCGCAGATGCTCATCCACTGTATCAGTTTTTGAAGGAGCAGAAAGGGTTTGCAGGTTTTGATCAGGACAATCCGCTGACACCAATGCTTGAAAGTATGCTGACAAGAACACGGCCGGACTATATGGAGAGCGCAGATATCAAATGGAACTTTACAAAATTTTTAATTGACCGGAATGGCAACGTGGTAGAACGGTTTGAGCCGACAGCGGATATGGATGTGGTAGAGGAAAAAATCAGAGAAATTCTATAATGTTGTAAAAACAACGGAAATTCTGCTCCCAATTGCGTATAGTAAAGATAAAAAAAAGGAAACTATATATGAAAATAAATCGCACAGTATCATTGCCAAAAGGAGCGTAGGAAGTATGAATAGAGAAGAGCAGATCGCAAATGCTGAAAAAGCAACGGTGGATTCGATCCGGGAACAGAGATTTGCAAAGACGGCGGAGCTTGTGAAGATTCCGGGGCATCCACTTCACACATTTACGTTGGAGAACGAAGCACTTGCCAAAACGATTAAAAAATGCAGGGAAGCATTAAAGAGCGGGCATGTAGAGTACAAGCTTATAGAAGAAGTCCGGCAGCTTGCAATCCATTATGCCAAAAAGGGAGATCTTCTTTATCCGCATTTAAAGGTAAAGTATGAGATCAGCGGTCCATCGGATGTTATGTGGACGGTGGATGATGAGATACGGGATGAATTTGCTGCGTTGGCAAAAAAAGCGGATTCACAGGATGATGAGTGGAAAAAACGTTTCGAGGCGGCACTCACAAGAGCAGACGAGATGATCTATAAAGAAGCCAATATTCTTTTTCCAAATTGTGCATTTAACTTTACGGATGAGGAATGGTTTGGAATCTATCGGGACTCAAAAGACTATGCAGAGTGTCTTGGTGTAGAAAACGGAGTCTGGGGGGACGCAGAGAAGGCACAGGACGTAAAGACGCCGTCCATCAGTCAGGATGAGATTGTCATGGCAGGCGGTCACATGACCGTGGAGCAGTTGACAGCAATGCTGAATACCATCCCACTGGAGATTTCGTTTGTGGACACAGACAATATCAACCGCTTTTTTAACGAAGGTCCAAAAGTGTTCAAAAGACCGGGAATGGCGATCGACAGAGAGGTATTCTCCTGCCACCCGCCGAAGATTGAACAGCAGGTACGCCGTATTATTGAAGAGTTCAGAGCGGGAACGCTTGATAAAGTACCTGTCTGGATGGATAAAAACGGTAGAACCATGTTAGTCACTTATATGGCAGTCCGTGATAAAAGCGGAAAATATCTTGGAACCATGGAACTGGTACAGGATATGGAATTTGCAAAAGAATATTTTCAGAAATAATTAATAAGTAGAAATCTCCTTATGGGAAGCAGCACGATACTCGCGTGGTCTGCTTCCCATAATTGTTTTAAACTGCTTTGAAAAATAAGCTTGGGTTGGAAAAACCAAAATGGGAATCATTGTTTTGATGCCTCCGGCTATGGTACAATATTGGAATCATAGATGGAGGCATTTTATATGAAAGTGGTAGTGGCAATTGATTCTTTTAAAGGAAGTATGACAAGTATGCAGGCGGGAAACGCCTGTAAAGAGGGGATTCTTGCGGCGGCGCGTGCGCATTGTGACGGTGGGGCAGCAGCCGTTAGGGACAGGAAACCTGCAGCAGATAATATGGATGTTGTCGTAAAACCGCTCGCGGACGGAGGCGAGGGTACAGTGGAAGCGTTGGTAGAGGGGATGAGCGGAACGTATGAGTATGTGCCCGTGACAGGTCCGATGGGAAACCCGGTAAAAGCAAGATATGGAATTCTGCCGGATCAAACGGCTGTGATGGAGATGGCGGAGGCATCCGGCATTACACTTGTAAAAGAACCGTTAAATCCATGGAAAGCAGCATCCACAGGAGTCGGAGAAATGATTCTGGATGCAGTTCAAAAAGGATGCCGCAAATTTATCATTGGAATTGGCGGCAGTGCGACGACAGAGGGCGGCATCGGAATGTTATCGGCACTGGGCTATGATTTCATGGATGAAAACGGAGACATATTGCCACCGGTTTTTGCCTCGCTGGAAAAAGTGGTGCAGATAGAAAATAATCGTGTGCCGGAAGTGCTAAAAGACTGCCATTTTCAGATCGCATGTGATGTGACAAATCCGCTTTGTGGAGCGCAGGGGTGTGTTTACGTTTTCGGAGCGCAAAAAGGCGTGAAGGAAGAAGAAAAAGAGAGCATGGACAGGGCGATGCAGTCCTATGCGGCATGTCTGGAAAAATTTACCGGCAAAAAGCTGAGTGAAATTCCGGGCACAGGCGCAGCCGGAGGGCTTGGGTTTGCGTTTCTGTGGGGACTTCCAAACGTGGAACTGAAACCGGGAATCGACATTGTGCTTGAGGCAGTCGGGCTGACAAATGAATTGAAGGATGCAGATGTCGTGGTGACGGGGGAAGGCTGTCTTGATTTTCAGACGGCAATGGGAAAAGTTCCGGTCGGTGTGGCAAAGACAGAAAAAAACTACAATTGTAAAGTGATTGCTTTTGCCGGAAGTGTGACAGAGGAAGCAAAAAAATGTAACGAAAAGGGAATCGATGCATTTTTCTCCATCCTGCCGGGTGTGTGTTCACTGGATGAGGCTATGGACACGGAAATTGCGCAGAAAAATATGCGGAATGCGGCGGAGCAGGTGTTCCGGTTGATTTTGGCTTGTGGGAAGGAAAAATCTTCTTTACATCCATAAATTCCTTTACTATAATCCACTCAAAGCATAATATTTTCCAGTATTTCTAAGGGTGCAGAGAGTTTTCAGATATAGAAATACTGATCTTGATAAGATTTTGTATCTTATTCTTAAATTCATGATAAGCAGTTCATCAGAAAATCTATGCTTTTATTCCAGACAATTTACAAAAGCAGGATTTTTCTAAGAACTCAAGAAAGTCCTGTCATAAAACACGAGGACTATCATGGCAGATATGAAAGCAATTATGCAGCAGCTCAGTATGCAGGAACAGTACGATGAGAATGCCAAGTGGCTGAATTCACAAAAACCGTTTTTGGCAAACATTCTTATCAGGACCGTGGACGACTTTAAGGGGATGCAACCGGAAGAAGTTGCAAAGTTGATTGAGGGAGAACCATCAGTTGGAAGGACGCCGGTAGAGGAAGGGTTTACCAATGAAAGGCTGGAAGATGAAACGATGGCGATTTCCGGCATGAATACAGAAAAGAAAGTGCATAATGAAGGTGTTACTTATTTTGACGTTTTGTTTTATGTCAGAACCCAAAATGAACTGGCAAAGATTATTGTAAATATGGAGTTACAAAAAGAAGAACCTGCGCTTTATGATGTGGAGATGAGGGGAATTTTTTATGCAGCAAGGGAAGTGTCTTCTCAGCTTGGCAGAGAATTTAAGAACCAGCATTATAATGATATGAAAAAGGTCTATTCTATTTGGATTTGTATGAACACAAGAGAAAATAACCTGAATAAGATTGCGTTAAAAAATGAAAATGTGTTTGGACAGTCAAGGTGGAAAGACAAATATGATATGATTCATATTGTGACGATTCGGCTAAGCAGGAAAATGGATGAAGACAGAGGGCATGAACTGCATCGTTTTCTTGGAGCAATCTTTGCACAGGAACTGTCATTTTCAGAGAAAGAAAAAATTTTAGTCAAAGAATTTGGAATAAAGTTAGAGGGAGACAGGAAAGAGAGGTTGACAAATATGTGTAATTTGGGTGAAGGGATTTGGGAACAAGGAATTGAGCAGGGAAAAATATCTGGTATTATAGAAACATGTATGAAGTTAAATATGTCAGAAAATGATATTATTGAAAAAATAAAGGAGATCATGCACATTTCTGGTGAAGAGGCAAAAAGGTACTATAAACAGGCTATGTAAGAAAATAGAATACAAACATAGGCAGAACTACTTCGTGAGGTCATTTCAGATTTCACGGAGTAGTTTTTTTGTGAAATAATTCCAAAATCCTTCATCCAAATCCAACCCTTCAATCGTTATAATAATCAGGAGACGTCCTACAAGAAAAATAATTACAGTTTCACAGAACAGGTGGACTGTAAAGGAGAATATCTAAATGCGCGAAGAGATACTGATAAAAAAATTGCAAAATGGGGATGCGTCTGCATTGGACGAACTGATCTCCATGTATTACCAGGAGATCCTGCGGTACTGCATCTGGCATGCGCCGGATCGCACACAGGCGGAAGATGCGGCACAGGAAACTTTTTTGAAGGCTGTGAAATATCTTGGAAATTTCGGATTTTCCGGTAAATTCAGAGCCTTTTTATATAAAATTGCAGCAAACACCTGTATTGATATGCAGAAAAATAAATGGAACCAGTATACCGCGTTGGAAGACTTACAGAAAGAACCGTCCTATGTGGAAAAAGATTTTAAAAACGTGGAGGAAGAGCTTGTAATCTGTAGTCTGGTAAAAAATCTGGAGCTAAAAGATCAGGAAATCGTGCTGTTGCGTTTCGGACAGAATCTGAAATTGCGTGAGATCGCAGAAATTGTTGGTCTGCCAATGCGTACAGTGCAGTCCAGATTGAAGGTAAGTTTAAAGGTGATCGAGAAGGAAATGAAAGGAGGAAATTTAAGATGAGCCGGAAAATGAAAGAAAAATTAAGCAGGGCATTTGAAACATATGATGTATGCAAATTGAACAATGTTGAGCATATGCAGGCGGTCGAAGAACCTGTGATACAACTTGCAAAAGCCCAGTTTCAGAAATCCTATCGAAACAAAAATAAATTCCGTGATTTGTTATTATGTCAACTAAAATTTTGCGGAATCAAAATGTGGACATTTGAGCTGTTAATTGCAATTATAACAAGCTTGATACTGAGAAATCTTTTGGCAGATCCGTATTTTATGACAACCAGAAAATTAGTGTTTTTTGTTGTCTGTTTTGCCATCGCAGTGCCGATGATGCTATTGCCGTTTTTGTACCGGTCGATACGATATCAGATGTTTGAGATGGAGAGTGTATCGGTCTTTTCCATAAAAACAGTTTTGTTTTCCAAATTTTTGCTGTTTTTCGGCGGCGAGGTGCTGCTTGTCGCATCCGTTTTGTTGGTTTTATGGAACACAACATCCATTACATTTGCAGAGTTGGCAGGTTGTATTCTGATTCCGTTTTTACTTGCCAACGATGGTTACCTGTTGTTGTTGAAAAAAATAAAATCAGAAAAGCTGTGTCAGAGTTTTCTGGGATTTGGAATTGTATTAATCGCAATCATAGTAATAAGTTTTCGTTTAACAGAACAGATGTTATGGATGCGGATGACACCGGCAACCGTTGTGTCCATTCTGGGGCTTGTGCTGTACGGAGTGTATCAGAGTATGACGCTTTTTAAAAAATATGAATGAACTTTACGCGAATCGAAAGGAGGAATGAACCTCATGAAATTAGAAGTAGAAAACATTACAAAAAAATACAAAGATAAAACCGCAGTAGATAATGTCTCCATCACATTCACCCCCGGAGTCTGGGGATTACTTGGGGCGAACGGCGCAGGAAAAACGACACTCATGCGCATGATCGCAGGGATCATGGAGCCGACCGAAGGAAAAATCCTGTATGACGGAGTGCCAATCGAGACGTTGCAGGGAGAGTACCGTCGGATTTTCGGCTATCTGCCACAGGAGTTTGGCTTTTACCCGGAATTCAACGTGCAGGATTATCTGGAATATATGGCGGCGTTAAAAGGCATGCCAAAAAGGGAGGCAAAAAGAAAGATCGATGAGTTGTTAGAACAGGTAAGTCTATCGGAAGTGCGTAAAAAGAAGATCGTGAAGCTGTCCGGCGGCATGAAACGGAGAGTTGGGATCGCACAGGCACTTTTGAACGATCCGGAAGTATTGATCTTAGATGAGCCGACCAGCGGACTGGACCCGGGAGAGCGTGTGCGTTTCCGTAATCTGCTTTCGGAGTTCGCGAAAGACAGGATTGTTGTCATCTCCACGCATATCGTGTCGGACGTGGAATATATCGCAAACCAGAACGCGATCATGAAAGATGGAAAAATCATCGAAAACGATACGACCGAGCAGTTAGTGCGACTGGTAGATGGAAAAATCTGGGAGTGCAAAATTCCATCTTCTGATCTGGTGAAATGGGAGCGTGCATTAAAACTGATCAATTTAAGAAATGAGGCAGATGGAACCACATCGATCCGTTATCTGTCTGACCAGGCAGAGACGCCGGATTCGGTTTCGGCAGTGCCACGGCTTGAGGACTTATACCTCTGGCTGTTTCCACAGGAAGGAGAGGTGCGCTTATGAGATTACTGGCACTTGAGATAAAAAGAGTTTTAAAAACAAAACGGACATGGATTCTGATTGTGGCTTCCGTATTGCTGGCTGTGTTTATGGCATATATCCCAATCACATTTGTGACTGTGCAAAAGACGGACGAATCTGGAAATTACGTGGAAATCACTGGAAAGGATGCAATCAACTATTACAAAAGTAATATGGTGCAGGGAGTTGTGAAACCGGAAATACTGAGAGATGCGGTGCGCAGATATCAGGAAGTATATAAAACATATGATTCTGTCTATGGGGACAATATTCCGAGTGAAGTATACTATGAAAAATTGAGCGCTTATCAGCCATATATCCGGGGAATCAAGGAGGCGCTGGCAGACCGGAACAATGGAATGTCACCGGTGATCGCGGACATTTCGATTGATAAAGTTGGGGAATACTATGACTTATTAGAGAGCAGACTGGCATCGGTTATCGATATGGAGCAAACCGGTCATCCGGCTGCAAAAGAGGTTGCACTCTCCAAATTTGCAAAAGTA